>Ga0214543_1005276_pt1 | contig 23939 bp, 15 predicted proteins | sample CNSS2metaG_FD_160094 | JGI IMG/M metagenome (GOLD analysis project Ga0214543, IMG submission 160094) | Root nodule microbial communities from cowpea collected in UCLA plant growth center, Los Angeles, California, USA - CNSS2 | ecosystem: Host-associated > Plants > Roots > Nodule | place: USA... | reverse complement strand
AAACGTATAAATTAAAAAAAAATTTAAAAGAATTTAAAAAAATAAAAAAAAAATAAAAAAAAACCATGAAGTGACACGTGGCAGTCATTGTTCATGGTCGTTAATGATTTAAACGGTGTTAGCAAAAAAGGACCCAATTGAACAAAATTGACGAAAATTGGGACCTATTTGAACACAACCAAAATTAGGACTTATTTGAAAAAATTTGACGAAAATTGGGACCAAAAAGGTATTTTAACCATCAATATATAAACTACTAGAAGAAAATAATTTAACAATCACGGGAGACAATTAATAGATGTACACAAAAATATATTAATGTTGACATACAAAATATTGGAGATCTGGAAGTCATCAAAACAGAAGAAAAAGACATTGTTCATAGGTCCTCATACATATGTTTCACAAACAAAAATATTAACAAATTGTTCCATATGTTAAATCTTCAAAATGTGGATAACATTCTTTTGGTCATTCTCTATCATAAATCTTATACGATCACCAGCAGTCAACCTATTGTCCTTACAAAATGTCTTCCATCCGCAAGATAACACTCAAATGCACTTTTGTCGGTCCAACGAATTTTTCAAGTCCAGTATTGTGATTTCCCGTTCGTTAGCATGTAGGTTTTATGCCCCTTCACCAGGTATTCTTTAACAAACTTGGCATCCAGATACTACATTAAAACAAATTGTGTTAAAACAACATAACTATAAACTGTGTTGGAAGTGATCGGGCAAAGTTAACAATAGTTATCACAAGCATCAACAAGAAGCCAATATTAGCAACAATATGTATACATTTACACTACCAATAATAATAATAATGGACTACACTTTCGTACAGTGTTTGGAATGAATTGCACCCTAAAGGCTTGGAAAAACCTTTCTGAGGACAGAGGCTTACATGCAAGAGCATTCTTTCGTCTACTAGGGTATTGAATCTCATTCCAGTGCAAATTGAACACCCTTAAGCGAAAGTATCGATCTCCACAATAAAGAGTAAACACATATCCCACATCGTGAACATCCTAAAACCACATTATCTCCTGAACCGCACGTATTTGTCTCTCAACAAGTAGAGTTTCTTCAAACTCTATGTTGATGATGTTTCCTTTCGGATCACTGAAATAGTTCATTCCTAGGAGTAGTGATTTCCCCAATTATTCATCAAATTCTTCTTTAAATACTAGACACTCTTATCATATAGAAAAGTAAAAAACATTGACGTTCCATAAAAATAAAAAGTTTTGTTTAAAACTAAAAATAATTTCTTAGCAAAATATCACTGAAAAAAAATCAAACTTTGGTCTAGAAACTACATTTACACATAATACACAGAAAAATTAAAGACAATGACAGATGCAAAGAGACCAACCTCTAGGGTTCCATGACAATCACGAAGTTATGGTAGAAATTGGTAAAGCTAAAATGCTTCGAAGTAGACATTTGATGGTCAGGACCTTGTAACTGGTGAGGATGACTCTTTTCCTTCTTCCTTTCTAAAAAACCACAACCACAATGATTAAACTTGAAACGATAGAACGAAATTAAACACTTTGACAATATAAATAAACCTTTTTCCCATTATCAGTTGTAAGACCCGAGAAAAATTAAATAATTATTGGATAAATGTGGGTAAAGAGAACCTTTAAGGTAATATATGCGGAATGTTATGTTGTGGAAAAGTACTAGCTCAAATGGTTGAGAGTACTTGGTTTGTGTGATAGGACTTAGGTTTGAGTCCTATGTGTGCCATTTTGTGTGTTATTAATTTGGTATTATTTTTAAGATATATATTGATTATGTGTAGAATGTGATAATGCGTAAATCATGGAAGTTAGCATGAAATATGATATGGTGTAATGGTTTGGTATTGATTTGGTATGTGCATGGGGGTGGGTTCAAACCTTGGAGGACCCAAATGAAACTCTATTTTTGGCGATTTTTTAGGTTTGTCTTGAATTTGAAAGGTTAAAGGAAACCCTAGTAAACTTAGCAGCCAAGGATGGCTGAAAAGGCAGAAGGTATCATGCAATTGAAGGGTAATTAACACTGCCATTAAACCTTAATTTCGTTTTTGACCATTAAGCATTATTAAACCACCATTATAAGGCTTATTAGTGGTAAAAAGGAGGGTTTGGTAAGCTGGAATTGAAGGAGGTGCGGTGAAGAGCAAGAGTGCAGAGAGGAACGTGTTTTTGGAATGAAAGGTGAGTGATTTAAGAGGGTGATTTGGGAGGAAGCCATTGGTCAACATTGGAGCTTTCAAGAAGTCAAATTTTGAACAAGGAAGGCGTTAATCCAGGTTAGGGAAGCTTATTTTGCGTGTTATATATCATGTATGTGTTTTTCGTACTGTTTTGGACGTGTTGGAATGTGTAAATTGGAGGTTCGTTGCTCTTTTTCGCGTTTTCTGGAAATTTCGAGAAATCGACTGGCGGCGTTGAAGGCCCGCCAGGCGACTCATGCCTACAAAGCCTATTTTCTGGGTTCGTCCATGCACCGCCTAGCGGCTAGGTACTGCCCGCCAGGCGGCACAAACTATCTTATTTAGTTTTCCTAAATTTTTGGATTTTTTGTGATGTTGGAAAGTCTGGATTAATTTTATGATTTGAGAATAATTGGTATGCTAAATTTGTTATCTGAAAATGCTTAATTGGTAGAAAATTGGGTGAACCCTCGCTGGAATTAGGGGTTTAGGGTTCATGTGAGATTGGGGTTGAAAAACATAGATACGTTTGAGATTGGTGCAATGTTTTCCGTGGAATTGACATTTACCTGATTAGGTTAGGAAATATGGAAGTTGTGTGCACATCAGAGCCTGTAGTTTGTGTGTGGATTGGATTGGCAGTGTTGGTGATTCATTATTGATGTGGGAAATGTGGCAGAACCCAAAATGGGTATGAACCGCCCGGCGGCACTAAGAACGCCGCCAAGCGGCGCATTAGGACAGAGAGTAAAACTTTGGTGTTTTCTGCGAGTTGTGCCCTTAGGATGTCGCGGGTAATTTTATGCGCGAATTTGGATTAGTGGACAGTGGTTTCCTCTGTAGGATTGGGGGTGGTGGACGCTTTAGCGTGTGTGCACCAAAGGTCGTTTGGCGGTATAATTTGGTAAAGTTAATAAGTGGGGAAGGGTACTGTAAAACTGAAAAATTGTGTAGGGAGCAGATGGGATGAGATATAACGTTGATATCGTGTGAATTGTCTAAATTGGTGTGTAAAGTAAAGAAATGCTAAGGGAAGAAATTATGTGGCTTGGGAGTGAAATAACTGTCCATATATATGTAGTGATGGTTGCCATATTATATTCAAGTGCTTTGATAGCTGTATGAGTAATGCATTGCAAGTTAGGGTTCTTAAGACCTATAAAATGTGCCAAAACCAGTAGCGGTGCACTACTGGTATGGCGCCTGGCGGCGCGGGGCGAACCGCCAGGCAGTAGTGAGTAAAACAGTGGTAGTGGCCACTGTCAGCGTTAGGCGCCTGGCGGCAAGGATGTGTCCGTCAGGCGGCGACGGGACGATGGGGTTCTATTTTCCTCAGCAGCGCCTAGCGGTGGGCGTGTGACCGCCGGGCGGTTTTCTGTCAGTATCCACCTGGCGGTGTCTAGGTGGTGACAAGCGATAATGGTGGCTGTATGATTGGTTTTTACTTTGCTTAGTGGACTTGAAGGACTAAGTTCACTTCTTTGATGCTTGGGCTTGACGGACTAAGTCCAATAGAGGTCTGGGATGTGCTTGAGTAGTTGAACGCATGATGGGCATGGAACTAGTTGAGTTCCTGTCGGCTACTATTGGGCGAGGAGTCCTTAGTATGGTGATTGCATGCGTTGGACGCACGATGGGCAGGGAACTGTGACGTTCTCGTCAGCTACTATTGGGCGAGGAGTCCATAGTATGGTGATTGCGTGCGTGTCAGGGTCCAAGTTAAGTAAGCTTGGATGTTTTACTATAGGCGAGGAGTCTGTGGGGTTAGACTAGGAGCAGGATTGGCTCGTAGGGTTGGACCATGAAAGGGATAGTTTCGTGGAAGCACAGTAAAAATTCCAAGACCTAGTTTCAGGCATATGACTCATGAAGGAATATGAGATCAGGGGTGGATAATTGGTAATTAACATATATCAGTAAATTTTTATTGGGATGGGTATCATATTTAAATTTGTTTTTATATGCATAGCTCACCCTATCTGTGTGCGTGTGGCAATGATCAGATGATTTATTATCCGGGAGCAGATAATTTGACAGGTGAACCAGGAGACGCTTGAGACTGGAGTGCGAGATCATATGGGGCTTTTGAAGATTTGAGTTTTGGATGTATTTATGTTTTGGAACATTAGCCACTTTTGGCTTTTATAAGTTGTAATGATTTTGAATTGCGAACAGTTACAATGTCTTGAATTTGGGATTTTAATTTTCTCGCGTTTTGGGAACATGTGTTTTTAAATGAGGAATTTCCAATATTACCGCGTTTATTTCATTTTATTTATTTGTGTAAGTTATTTTCAAAGTAATAATCCTTAGGGATGTTACATCGGTCTCTAGACGTCTCAAAAAGACATATATTAACTCCTCATTTGTCGCCAACTCCTGATATTCTCATCAAAATTTTATTTATAATTTAATTAGATTTATTTTACTCAATAAATATTATTTATCATAGTATTTAAATCATATACTTTCACCTTTAGTCCGCAATTAAAAATTTAATGACAACAAAATAACATTTCAGCCTGATTATGTTTAATTTAAATTTATTGTTAATTAAGAAACTTAAATTCCAACAACATTAAAAATATATCCAAAAATCAAAAATACATAATATATAACAATAATTAATTCTACGTAATTAAATAATTATATATTTATTTTATCAATGTAATCATTACATATAACTAAATTAACAATTATAGTCCTTGAAATAATTTATGCATAATAATTTTGTTTTCAAAATAACAAAATTTAGACATTCTTCTAGTAATCCTTCTTGAGGGAGCTTCTAAGGAGGTGGTCACGCACAGATGTGCTTATGCATTAAGTCACGAGATCTTATTCCCACACAAAACAATATAAATAATTAAATAACACCACAATGACATCCACAAGACTTGAACCCAAGTCCTTTCATAGTAACCAAGTACTCTCAAACACTTAAGCTAGTACTATTCCTTATCTTCTTTCTACACATTAATTAACTTAGGGATTTTCGCCCTCACATTTATTAAATAAATATTTATTTATTTATTTAATTTTTCCTGGGTCTTACAAATTAAAAAAACATTCTTGATGTATAAAAAAATAAATTCAAGATTATGAAATAAACAAAATTCAAGCAATGGAAACAATTAATTAGATTTAAAAAAAAAAACTATATGGTAAAGGCTTCACCATAATTAGGTTTCATGATTCTGTTCAAAGCAAAAACACCAAATAATATATTTTTACTTCTTTCTCTCACATTCACACCTTTTGCAACAAACCTAGATTTTATCGCAGGCAAGCCTAAACTTGAATAATGAAAACTCTATGTCTAGCAATTTTATTATTAAGTTCACATTAATGACATATATGTTGATGTTAAGAATGACCATTATGTCTAGCATGTGAAATCCATTAGTTGTTCTATTCTAATCAGGTTTCCCAAACTACCTTTTGATTCAGCAAGTACTACCACATATGCATCATATCTAGAATATGCAATTAAAGATTATAATCATACCAAATTATCTTTTTTATTAGTCAATACTCCCGCATGTGGAACATGTCTAGACTACACAGTTAAAACAAGAATAGACCACAAGAGATTATGGAAAAGAATTATATTAAATAATGAATCTACAGATAATTAAGAATACATTACAATCAAACCCCTATGAATGAGGGAGTTAGTTACTCCTAAACATATTGAATGCTAGAGTAATAATGAAATTGGATGTCTCTAGCCTTCAGAATATGCTTCTATTGTCAAGTGCTTTTAACTCAAGTGTCTTTCTCTCTAATAGTGTTTATTTTTCCCTCTCTCCCCAAAAGGGGAGGTTCCCAAAAAAGGACGTGGCTTTTCATCTCTATCAAGCCACTTATTTATAGATTTTTCAAATTTGATCGGCTTGATCCGGCATTGGAATATCTTGGATATTTATATAGAAAAAGAAAGAATATATATATATGTGTGTGTATATATATGTATATATGTATATATATATGTATATATATATATATATACATATATATACATATATACATATATATACATATATACATATATACATATATACATATATATATATATATATATACATATACATATATATATATATATACATATATATATATATATATATATATATATATATATATATATATATATATATATATATATATATATATATACATATATATATATATATATATATATATATATTTCAATCTTCTGAAACTCAATATCTTTGAGATATTCTTCAAATATTCTAACTAGTAATTGGAATAACCAACTTGGTGGATAACTAATGTTGTTGGTAATTTTTGAACATTCACTACTTCACCTGAATAATATTCTTTAATCTTCAAAGATTTTTCTTTATCTAATAATCTTGAAAATATTCTTCAAATCATAAGAGATTTTTTCATAATCTACAAAATATAAACCAAATACTTATATTTTCCAATTTTATTAAATAAAACCTAAAATATCTAAAAATATAATAATAAAATTGCAATAAAAGATAAAAGAAATAAATAAAAACATGATAATGTCAATTATCAGTTATATAAGTGAAAAAAGGGGCCTATTGCTTAGCCAAAAATATGTACTTTTGGAATTGAAGATTGTAGAGTTGGAGAAATGTTCTCATTGCATTGATGCCACACAGACCAGGGTATTCTTTAAGAATCATCCTCCCTTGTGATGATGTTTTGCCTTTTATTGGGTAAGTGATTTTCTTATATTACACATTTATATTATTGTGGTTTTATGTAATTCAATATAATTATGTATTTTTGTGATCAGACTATGTTGGTCTCTTGGCAAGCGTACCAAAAGTCAATTGTAGTATAATGATTTTTTAGTAAGAGTGTCGAACCCACGAGGAACGGAGTCAGTTGAAATAAATAATTATCTCGATCAGCATATATATACAGAAATTTTAATTTGATAGATCATTGATGTTTAAACTAATTTGCATAAACAAATATAGTAAAAGCAAAAAATTAGATAAAAATTCAGTAAAAGAAACTGGGATTGAATTTCATCTATCTCCCTTGTCTGTAATCTGGATGAATATAACATATAACATCTGAAATTATCAATATTGATGCACAATCAAAAATCATTTATATCGATCCCTCGCGTATAAAATTCATAAGATTAGTTCCCTGAATATTGATTCCTCACATATTCAAAAAACTATCCAGCATTACGGTCAAGTGTTAAAAGCAATTGATATATTGAGATCTATTCCTAGCATCATAGTATATCAAGTATCATTGTTCAAATCAGATTTTCATAAATACTTTCCAATCAGATCTAAAAATTAAAATCAAAACATTTATTGATTAGATAGAAGTAAACATTAAGAGCAGAACAATAATACCAATATTGAGTAAAACAGAAATGCTATATATAAATATCACCAGATTACATCCAAGTTCGAATAGATTACATTCAATCCCAAAGGAGAAGATTAGCCACTCATGGTAGCTATCAAAATCCTAAGAGCTAAAGAAGAAGAAGAAGAAGAAGAAAATGAGAAACTATGTTCTGCTTTCGTTGTTGCAGCTCTCCAGATCTTCAAGTGCGTGTTTCTCCTCCAAAATCCCAGCAGCTTTTCACTTTCTAATTCACGGAGTATTTATACTCCACAAAGGTCTCGCTCGAGCTACTTGAGTCTCGCTTGAGCGAGACAGCATTCTTCATGCTAAAGAAAGCCTCTCCCTTGGGCGAGACGTGCTGAAGCCAATATCTCGCATAGGCGAGCAAGAGTACTTCGAGCTGAAGAAAGGATCTCGTTTAGGCGAGATTGGCAGCATCTGATCTCGCTTGGGCGAGAATGGCGGCAAGAGAGGGTCTCCACTGCACGAGCGCTCGCTTAAGCGAGATCCTGCATCGCTTAGGCGAGAATGGCGGTAGTGGCTTTAGCTTAGGCGAGCATGCTTTGGTTTGAGCGACCCTGCAGAGTTTCTTTTCTGTTTCTTCATTTCTCCTTTCACTCTTCTTCTGTTCTTTCCTCCTTCGATTATAATTTACCTGAAAATTACACAAAATAGGGATCAAGTGATTTCTTTTCAACAAAAACTTGGAAGCTCATTCTTTTCTAGATTTAGGGAGAATCAATCATGATATAAACACAAATTAAGAACATAAGTGCCCTCATTTCATATGAAAATTACTCATTTTTGACACTTATCAAACTACATAAACAAGAATTGGAGAAAACAAACTCAAAATCTGGAACAAAAACATCAAAAAGACTTTTTTCAGTGGTTCAAAAAATATTTAAGAATCAATTAAACTTGCTTGGTTGTTATTATATAACTCAACCAAATTTATAATTTTTTTTATCAGGTTGCACGTTTGAAAAGAGAAGGCGGCATAAAAATGAGTCATTGTTTCACTTGGCTTCTAGACCAGATTCACGTGTTTTTCGATATACAAATTGTTTCGTAAATGGTTGGAGGTTTAATGTAAAGGATCGAGATATGTACTTGAAATCACAAAATAGTGGAGTTTTAGTTAAAGGTGACGAGAATGCAGGTAACCTGGATTATTTTGGCATCTTAACAGATATTATTGAATTAATTTACTCTGGTGGAAATAATGTCATTTTATTTAAATGTGATTGGTCGGATGTGTATTCTAAAGGGAGAGGATACAAAGAAGATAATAATAGATTTATTCTTATTAATAGTAAGCGCAAGTTGAAAACAAATGAGCCATATGTCTTAGCTAGCCAAGTTCAACAAGTGTATAATGTTAAAGATACCAAAGACCCGAATTGGCTTGTAGTAGTGAAAACAAAGCCTCGAGATTGGTATGATATGCCGAAAGAAGCTATAAATGAAGCATGCTAAGAAAATGAAGAAATTGGCTCATTCTCATTTATATCCAATGTGTTTGATAAAGAACACGAGTTTGTTTTAGATAGAAAAGACCTAACCCAATCCACAACTGATGGAAATTCAATGATGCCTATGGAAGTTATTGACAATGACGATGAAGAAAGCAATGATAAAAATATTGATTTAATAGAGGATGAAGAAAATGATATTATGATAGTGATGATAATTGCTTATTGTTTTATATAATTTTGTAACACAAACTTTATTATTAATTATGTTTATTCTATTTATTCTATTTTTATATTAATTGTATTCTTATTACAAGAAAACTAATTTTATAATGTAATATTTTTGTAACATATGAGTTTTTATTTTTTTGAAATATAATTATTGTGACATTTTTTTATTTTATCATTTGTGATAAATATAAATTAGTCACAATTAACATGTAAATAGTGACAATATTTTATTTATAGCTATTAGTTCCATTTAAACTAAATAAAATAATAACTAAAAAAAATTTCACATCTAATTTCTTTTAGATATATATAATTTCTTATTAAATATAAAATAAATTTATTATATAAATTATTCAAACAAAGATTTTAGTATTTTAATAAATAATAATTATTAATTTACAAATTAGTAAGATGTATTTTAATTTTATAATAAACTTAATGTGACATTTGTTTTTTCATTTTTGTCACTGTTATAAATAATACTTGTAACAAATAAAAAAATTTTCACAACTAATATATTAATAGTGACAAAATTTATCCTTAGCACTATTTGTTTGTCACAAAAGGTTACATTTCTTGTAGTGAAGTCAGAGTTGTTTGAATTGGTTCATTTGGGTGTTTGTGGCCTATTGAAGGTAAAGTCGTATAGTGGTGTACTTTACTTTATTACTTGTATTGATGATTGTTTCAGGAAGTTGAGTTTATGCATTTCAACGAGAAGATCAAGTAGTTGAGAAGTTCAAGGAATTTCTTGCTTTCATTGAGAGGCAATTACGTAAAAGGCTTAAATGTATTCGTAATGATAATGGTGGTGAGTATCGTGCACCCTTTGATGTTTATGGCAAATAGCATGGTATCAAACATGAAAATATTCCTCCTAAAACTCCTCAGTTGAATGGTTTAGCAAAGATGATGAACATGACTTTGGTTGAAAGCCTAAGCATTTTTTTAGGAGAGACATTACTTGTAGTTGTGCATGTTATTATTAAAGTAGACGAGTTTCGCTAACCAATAAGGTTTTGATGATAAGAAAACAATCATTGTACTATATGAGTAGGTCTTAAAAATTGACAAATGTAACAAATCGTACAAGTAATAAAGTGGATAAGTCCAAATGTCGTTTCCCATTAAGACTTACGTTGTTCAGAAAAATTATGTTTATTCACTAATTAAGGCTAAGAACTTTAAAAGAATGAAAATTATTGATGTGTATGAAATAAATCTAAAACTTATAAAACAATCAAATTTATGAAATTACTATATGGTAAATACTCCACTGCGGTTAGATTTCATGAACCAAATCAATATAAAAACACTAAACAATTTACTTTAAATTCTTACTCTTGCCTTCACATTACATGTGACAAGTCCTAATTTCTTAGAGACAAGTTTAAACTTATTAATAAGAACCCTAATATCTTAGATATTTTCTTATTAAAAGTTTGCATTAAGCATTAAATTCGGATGTTAGGAATAGCCAACAATGAACTCTATGTCTAAATGCTCAATCAATTAGTTGTTTTATCCTAGTGTAGGTTCTGACATCGTGTCCAATAACTAGATATCCACATATATGAAATCAATCAATCCATGTAGTTAAGATCGAGAATAAATCACAAGAGTAATGGAAAAGAAATATATTGAATAGTAGAAATCACAAAGATTGAAGATGCATTACATCTAACCCCCGTGAATAAGGGAGTTAATTACTCCTATACATTCTATACATTAGTAATGAATAATAATGAATGTCTCCAGCCTCTAGAATGAGTCTTCACCCATTAGTGTTAGTTATGTATTCATCTAAAATGGGTTGTGTCGCTCTAACTCTGTCAAGCCTCCTATTTATAGAATATGGGTAAGATTGCTTGAATTTGATTAGGCTTGAAATTTGTACGTGATTTTTGTAATTGAAGTAACCAAATCTGTTGACAAAGAATTCTATTCAGTGATTCTCATTTATTTGATTTTTGTAATTGAAGTAACATAATTTGTTGATTATTGGTTTTAGTGACATATTTTTTGATCTTTAGTGATTTCCACTTATTTGCACAATATTTACACAAAAAATAACCAGATATTTATATTTTCTAATTTATTAAATAAAAACATTAATTATTTAAAAAGGAATGATAAAAATACCAATGAAAGATAAAAATAAACAAAATAAAAATAGTGATAATGTCAAGTATAATGTCTTTGGTTAGAAGTGAACATGTGTTAGACGACCTAGAGAGAACGTCTGACATATATAATGAGGTTGATTAACTGATCAATATGGTTTGAAGATCAAAATATATGTTATGTACTTAATGATTAATATCCATATATCAACGAAAGGAAAAAGTCTAGTAAATGCAAAGGCCAAGTCCAAGAATTAGATGAGTACACAAACTATAATCACCAGGTTTTGAGCATTAGATAACCCAAGTCATTAGACAACCCTTCATTCTTTGGGTAACACAAGGTGTTAGAAAACCTAAGTAACACAAAGCATCATATGACTAAACCGATAAAAGTTTTAAACAAGTAGAAAAAATGATAATGCTCTTTGATATCATGAATGCTTTATTCTTTGAATGATCATATGAATTGACATATTGATCTAAGTATTTGAAACAAAGAATTAATGATATGAGCTACAACATTTAAGAAAATTATCTTGTGATAATTACATTCTAAAAGAATAAAGTTTTTGAATCAAATGAATATTAGGAAATGATTGATGAATGAACTATTTGATTGAATGTGAAATCTTATTGATATAACAATTCAAATGTAGAAGCATATTGCACAAAGTTTCCTTAACAACACAATTATGAACGTTGAAGAAAGAGCATACTTCAAATCAAATTTGACTTGAATCACAAAAGGAAAGAAAACATCCTGAAGAGCATCAACATATTTAGAATTGAATTCTTGACCTACTTAATCATCAATTTTACCTTGCTTCTGTAAATAAATACATTTTGGGTTACATTGAACTAATTATACAATTAATCCCCCTTTTTTGTGTCTAATTAAGTGATTGGAAGTTTTTTCCTTAAACCAAAGAAGTTGGCAACCTAGAGAAGTAAGAAGAAAAATAAAATTTGAACCATGCATCCAACGCTGAGCACTAGGAAGAGAGAGCTCAATGTCATTCGGTTCGTAAATTCTAGCATTGAGTGTCAAAATTTTGGTGTTGAATGCCATTCAGTTCATAATTTTGGGCACTGAGCGCCTTATAGTAGGAAACTAAGTAAATCATGAATCAAATTATATTAGGAAACTAAGTAATTCACATCATTAAAGCCATAAATGACATCATAAAAGATCCATTAAACTTAGTTATCTGGATAAGCAACATTAATGTAGAACTACTTGGAAGTTTTAACACTTGTGATGGATAACCTTCATCCACAAGCTTAATCCTATACAAGTCCCTAGAACTCCAAAGTGTTCTTTCGACCAAGACCTCTTGCTACTCTCAACTCCTAATCCATTCTCCTCTACATGGTATGAATTATCAGTAGAATGTCAAGATAACTTCCATTTCTGAGTCCTACATCAATGTACACCAAAGCACACATACTTTAAAAGGATTTTCCCTTGAAGATCCATTCATCATTATCAATTCACAGTTAAACAAGTCTCATACATTATATCATCAATATACAACACACATATCCATTGACAAAGTCATCATCATCACAGTTTCATACATCATTATATTCTAAAATTTCATATCATCCTTAGACATTCACATAATCACCAAGTATATTACACAATAACTTAACAACATGTATGCAATTTGGTTGGGGGTTTTAAAAATAAAACTGCAACTTTTACAAAAATCCAAAATTTTGTTCTTGCATTCAAATTAAAGATAATTGAATCAACAAGTTAATGCAAAAAAGAATTAACCCAATAGGATACCTATAGAAAAAGTTATGCACTAAACAAGTGAAAAAGGTCAAAGTTGTCAACAACCTAATCTACGGAAACCTTACAAGAAAAACTTCACTTACTCTAGACTTTCAAACAAAGATCACAATAGTCAAAACAAAGCATCATATGTGTGGGACCCGCTGTAAACATTTCAACTCGCCCAACGAGAGGATTGCTCACCCAGCGAGAATATTTCTCGTCTAGAAGGAAAAACTCTACCAAAATTAATTTTGTCACTCGTTCAGCGAACAATAGGCTTGCCCAACGAGTTTGCATAACGTAGAAACACAAATTTTGCATTTTGACAGTGTCAAATGAACCTAAAACTTAGTTTAAGCCTCATATAAGTCAAAAACATTTCCAATTACACGTTACAATCTCAATTTCCATCAAATTTATCTTAAAGCACATGCATTCAACAAAACCCAAAATTTTTTCTAACCCATACATACCTAAACATGAAATTACAGATTTTTCATCTCACACCCACAAAAAACAACATCAATAGATCAATTTGAGCTACCAAACATAGCATTAACACACAACCAAATATTCAAACAAAATCATCATGCAAGAAGTAAGGTTTAACTTCCTTCACCTTCGAAGGCAGCCCAAAACTCTAAGAATCCTCAAGCCTTAACCTAGAGACAACATAACAATGATTGGATTGAACCAAAAGGCCACTGGTTAAGAAAGAGTGAAAACATTGATTCTAGGAGCACATGCAAATCCAAGGTTGCATGCACTACCAAAACAAAATTGGGTATTGAAAGAGGTTGAAATTTTGACTTACCTGAACGAAGATTTTGTTCGATTGGATTTGAATAGGATCCCATGATGATCACAATCCCGACATTTGATCACGAAAGGAATGAAATATAAGTGAGAAATTAGATGAAGAATGTGAAGGTTTGTAGAGGAGAATGAATTTTGGAACGGAATCTCTATTTTTGTGATTTTACGTTGACCAGTTTAGAGTTTTAAAAGAAAAAGAACTTTTACATTTAAAATTATTATTTAAAAAATAATTTGAGCGTAATTTGAAAAACTGTTTAATTTATGTTTGAGCGTAATTTAAAAAATTATTTGAGTGTCATTTTTATAAATAAAATTGAGGGTAATTTCAGAAATTATTTAATAAACTTCAAAGTAATTATTTTATTTATGTTTAAATAAAGCTATATTATTTATAGCATCATTTGTGTATTAATATTTTAGGACTTAAAGAATATTTAGTTTAAATTTTGGATGTTTGTTTCTCATTATCGTGAAGTCTGTAGCATCTCTATTTTTAAATAATTATATTATTTATTTTATCCTTATTTTGAAAATAAAAGTTAAAAAATTTTAAATTTTATATTCTCTGATTAAATTAATATATATATATATATATATAATATTTTTTTTATTCTGTCTAGATAAAGTTTGAACATTAAAAAATAAGTAGTCTTTAAAAAAATATTATGATTAAATAAAATGAAAATAAATAAATAATAAGAGGAAGACCAAATAAATCAATTTTTTTTAATTATTATATATATATATATATATATATATTAGAAAAATTTGAAAGAATCTTTTAAGAATAAGAAGGAATTTAAGAGACAAAGGGGGAACAAAAGAGAATGAGAGGTGGCAAAGAGAGACAGAAAATTTGGAGCAAAATTTAAGTAAATCTTAGTCTCATAAAAGTAGTTGTATTGTGTCACTTACACCAACTAGGTAAATGACAAGGAGATTAAAAGGAGATTAAGTTCTTTTTTACGGTAATCATAATAAATTTATGTGTGATTTATTAACATTTTTTTAGTTTGAATTATATATTATTTACTTTTATTTAATTTATTTCAATTTGTTATTGTATTTATTTATATATATTATTTAATTTATTTCAAGTTCGTCATTCTATATATTTGTTTCATTTTATTTATATTCAGTTAGCACTCACTACAACAAAAATAATTTTTATTAGAGGTTATTTATGATATTTCTGGTGGGGTTTTAACCCTGTTAAAGGAGTTATTAGCAGTTTGTTTTTTTCCTAGAAAAATCAGCGTCGTTAATAGATTACTGGCAGTTTTGATTAACCCCTGGTAAAGCAACACTTACTGGAGGTTTCGAAATCCCTTGTATTTACTAGCAATTTTGAAACCCTAGTACTTACCAGCGATTTTAAACACCTGGTATTTACTGGAGGTTTTTAAACCCCTGATAATTACCGATTGTTTTAAAACCCCTAGTAATTACTTGTGATTTTGAAACCCCTAGTATTTACCTACGGTTTTAAAACTCCTAATAATTACCAGCATTTTGAAACCTTTGGTATCTATCTGTGGTTTTGGAACTCCTGGTATTTACTCCTTTTATGTAGTTTTAAATCCTTTATACTATATAATAGTACTGAAAGTCCTTTTTTTACCCTTGTAATGCAATTCACTATTTATTGATGTTTTTACTTTTCAAATTCCCTTAATTTTATTTGTTATACTTTTTGAATTCATTTAATTCATAAAACATATGATAAACAAAAATTCTAACATTTAGATATTTGTTTATAGCTAGATATAACATTCATAAAAATAATAAACATTGTCTATAAGTTCAAAGTAAATAATAAAGTTTAAATGTTCAAACTAGTGAAATATTATACCTTTGTTCTAATTGTTATAAAGTCAAATAAAATGAAAGTCTAAAAAGATTCTTTAACTATCAATCTTGATTTTGAGTAATTTGTTTCTCCATTTGGAATACTCCCTTGATCAAATACCTAAATTAAAAATAATCATAATTAGTAACATTCTTCACGGTATAAAATATATATTAATATACTTAAAATTTAAATATTTTAATTAAATTTTAATTAAAATATTAAATGATTCATCCTTCTTGAATGATTTTAATTACTTAATTGTTAACTATTATCTCATCCTTACAAATCACTATTATAATAAGAGTCTTAGTTACATCGAGAATCAAGGTGATAATTTTTGAAAGATATAAAAGAAATAGTGGATGATTATCTATTCTTATATGCACTATAAGGCATATTAGGATTTGCTGCCACTTGTTATATATCAGTTCATATCAAAGCATCTTACAAAGTGCTGCCACTAATGGTGTTGTAACTTCAACACTGAATTAAAGCAGTAGGGAAATGTGAGGATTTCTATCTATATAATTTTTTGCACAATTAAAATAAATTATTAATATTATTATTGTTTACATTTTAATACTGAGTAATTTACTTATTTAATATAGATAGTTAAGAGATATTTTATTAGGCTGTGGTGGTTAATCATAAGGGTTTTAAAATCCCTTATAAAAAAGGGACACACAAGCAACCCCTTACTCAAAGAATCCTCTCTATGTATGACAACCTACTTTTTGTTAGTTTTTTTGAATGATGATAAATCCCATTTTTAATTAAAAGATACAACTAGAAAGATCATTCAATCGAACAATAGACACTTCGTCTTTCGCACTAGTCAATCCAATAATCTTTCCTTGTAGATAACTGAAAAGAAAACAAAAATCCTTTGAAAGGAAAAAAGAAAAATTTTACAACACAGATAGTATCCAGAAAATCTCAAATTCCAAAACCAAACATTTCCATATCTGTCTTTTTCAAGCACATCACTATGCGTGAGCTTAACAATTGTGACTCCACCTTCTGGCTCCTCAAACACAATCTTGACCGTGGATTGAATCCCATCAAGCTAGCTCCCAAACCTCCACCTCTGCACAATCATATTCCCTTCCTACAACTCCAAATTTCTTCCAGACACAACAAACCCATTGAAAATACTAAATTCACTCCCAACCTCCTTGCTAATCTTCGCATTGCTATGTGTGAAATCCTTATAAAAACCCTTCCACCTATTCTCATCCATCAAAATCTTAAACAAATCCTTCACCCTACAATTAAACCTCTTTGTCAAACTGATCGTTTTAAACCCCTTCTTCCCTTCACTCTTCTCATTCTTCTTCGAATCATTCCCATTATTATCATTAATATTAACATTACCATTACTATTAATACTACTAATGCTCTTCTGTAGCACCACTTTCTTCGCTTCAAGGTCATCCCTCACGCCCACCCTTTGCCATGCCTTCTTTTTGCTAGTACATAATTTAATTTAAATGCTTTGTGATTTAAGTTTAAATTAAGTGTAGGTTTTCACTTGTCTTTTTGGTAATGTTCTTATATTTTAATGACATGGAAGGATAACACCAAAAATCCTAAACTTCTAAACTTCTATTCTTTGCACCATCAAAGTACATTAAAAGGATAAGTAGCCACGCACAACGAAATATGCAAATAGTAGAAAAAGAAAGTACTGAAAGAGCAGAAAACCTTATATGAAACCGAACGCATTCCGATTGCAATGGCTATGGCACGGTTACTTGGCGGAGGAAAAATCGAACGTAGTGACAAAATCTAAAAGAGAAACGAAATTAGGGCAAAATCAAAAAGAGAAATAAAATCGAAAGAACAAAATCGAACACAGTGAAAAATGAAATGAAAACGAAATTGAGATTAAAATGTTGAGAGACGAAATCGAGATATCAGAAGAGAAAAATCGAAAGACGAAATAGGAAGATGAAATAGGAAAACGAAATTGGAAGCAAGGGAAAGCAATCTTAGTTACCTCAAGCTTCGTTACGTAAAGGTTTCCATGAGACAGTGAGGAAGAACGGTGGAGAAGGATGTGCAACGGTGGTGGAGAACGGTGGAGAGTGGAGAACAATCTTCTCATCTGAGACACGACCACACGAAAAAGAAATGAGTGTTTCTAAAACATTAAAAATTACAAAAGAAAAGGAAAAGGAAAACAATTAATTGAAATTTAAATTTTACGGGGGTTCTTTAAAAAACCCCTAATACTTAATTGGGTTTCTAAGCCAAGTTATCTAGTGGAGAACGATCATTTACCTAATGTATTGTGCTATTTATATCATATTTATGGGTCTTTACCTAGATGAATCTAAGCCAAGTAACCTAATCACCTTAATTAATATTGTCTAATACGCTTTAGCCTTCATCTAAACTTAATCATATTTTACCAACTTTGATGGCATGACCGATAAGGTCTCATCCTAGACAAGTATACAACCGAGTTCCTCTCAGCCCAAGTGGTCGAAATGTACTCAAACATGTATAATACACTTTCATATGTTCAAAAAAATTTTGACAGAACTTTTTTATAATATTTACTCATGGAGAATTTATAATAATATTTTTAGTATTAAATATATAGAAATTCACCTATTCTCTTATAATATATAATATAGGTTAAAATCCTTTTTTGGTCCTAATTTTCGTCAAGTTTTGTCAAATCAGTCCTAATTTTGTTTTTTGCTCAAATAGGTCCTAATTTTCGTCAATTTTGTTCAATTAGGTCCTTTTTCGTTAACAATATTTAAATCATTAACGACCATGAACAGACTACCACATGTCACTTCGTGGTTTTTATAATTTTTTTAAATGTCCACGTGTCAATCCAACAACATGCCATGTGTTAGAGTCAATATTTTATTTCCATTTTAGTCCTTATATTCGTGATTTTTGTTCAATCTAGTTTCAATTTTTGTTAATATAAACTAATTTTGTTCCTCTCCAAATTGAAACCAAATGTAATTTTTATATTAAAATTCACATTTTTAAATAAATATTTTTATATAATATATTAAAATTCACGTCATTATAATTTTTATATGAAAATTAAATTTGGTCTCATCTTCGACAGAGAAAAAATTGGTCAATTTTAACCAAAATTGGGACTAAATTGAACAAAAATAACAATATAGTGACCAAATTGAATATAAAACATTGACTTTGACATGTGACATGTTGTTGGATTGACATGTGGGCATTTAAGAAAATAAAAAAAAATCATGAAATGACATGTGTCAATCACTGTTCATGGCCTTTAATGATTTAAACGGTATTAGCAAAAATGACCTAATTGAACAAAATTTACAAAAATTAGAATCTATTTGAGCACAAAAATAAAATTAGGACTGATTAGACAAAATTTAATGAAAATTGGGACAAAAAAATATTTTAACCTATAATATAATATATACAGATACATCTTAAGTGTTACAACTATTATTTTCTTAATGATTTTATATTAAGATATTATCATCTTTTATATATATATATATATATATATATAAATATATATATATATATATATATATATATATATATATAAATATATATATATATATATATATTATTAACAACTTAAAATTATTTAATTATAACTGGTCTTAAAAGTTTCAAACCATGTTTATGTAAATGCAATTGTATATTTAGTTAACATGTGTATCATATTTTTAATATTATTTTACACAATATTTAATCTGTATCATTATTTTATTAATATCATTAAACATAAACCTTGATTATTAACTTTACTTGCCAACTTTTAAGAACATAGATATATTTAATGTACAGTACATTTACAAATATTAATGCTTGATTGATAATGACGAACGATTAGAGAGTGGAAAAGAAAATAAAATAAAGACAAAAGTAATAGAAGTGATTTAGTAAAGAAAGATATATGAGAAATAAAATAAAAGTGTTTTTTTTTTTAAATTTAAAAAAGCGTGTCTTACTCTTGAACATTATTCTTTTATTTTATACAACACATGTCGATATACTTATTATGTATTTTTATTTTTAAATGTAGTTTTTTCTATTCTTTCTACCAAAATAGAATAGATGTCTTTATTTTCTTAAATAAAATTTCAAAGCAATCCGATTTTCACACTTCTTTTGTGTATTGCTTTCCACACTTTGCGTGATTCTTTCTCGTTCAAACAGGTTATATATATCACTATTCATTAAGTTATTTCCCAAAATGCCATTGGTGAACTAATATAAAAACTAACTATTTTGTTCCCATTTCTTGACGGGTCCCACTCTGCCCATGAAGAAATGGTGTTGAATTAGTGGTGGTGGTTTTGTGGTTACTATGTTCCCACCCAAGTCTAGCATCAGAACCACATTTCAGTTTCTTGTTCTTCCATTCACCTCAGAACATGGTTTAGCAGATGAACTACAAGTAAGTTTGATCATGTTCTATTTCTAACTATGAATTACCCTTCCAATTTCAAAGTTTTCTTCTTTTTTAGAAAAAAAGAAATGAAAGAATCAAACGGGTGTGCCGTTATGATTGAACAACATAGAAGAAATCCAGTTCCCTTTTCTGTAATTTTTCGTTTTCAAGCTGAGGAATGTGTGCTGGGGTCTATTTGTGCATATCTTTAAATGGGTATGTTCAAGTTTTCTTCCTTTAATAAAAAGATAAAAAAAAAAAAAAACGGGTGTGTTTATGGTATAATAATATGGAAGAAAGAAACCCAACTCGCCCTTTTCTGTGATTTTTCATTTTCAAGATGAGGAATGTGTACTGAAGTCTATGTGTAGATATAATTAAAGGGGTATGTGGAAGTTTGCATGATCTTTTTAGGTATATTTTTCAGTTTCTGCATTTTCATAATCTGTTGAAGACTGCATCCAATGCTCGATCAAACAGAGTATTATTCAAATTCTGAAATAATCTTTGATGTGTTGGCATGTGTCCAATTTAGCTGTAGTTCTGATGCTATGCGTGGTTTCAGAATTCAATACACACCAAGTTATAATCTGTATATATTTTTAGAAAAGCCAAAAATGTTTGATTTGTAATGATTTTTGTACCCTCAATCAATTTGAAATCACCCTAGATATGATTTCTTAGACAATTACTGCAAAACTTAACAATTTTATTATACATGTCATGTATGATTATGTGGCTGAGAAAAAAATTTACATTCTAGTTTCAAATTGAGTTACATTCTTGAAAAAAGGCTAAGCTGTTTTTCTGTTGGCAGGTTTTCAGAATATTTGGTTCTGCGGTAGCAAATTGTGTGCTTTGGTGACTCTAGTTTTGTTCGCCATGAACTTAGAGTTTCTGGGTAAATTCCCTTGGTTTAATGCTCAGTTGATTCCATATTCAGTGACTAACTCAGTTCCTACCAAAGCTTTAACTGAACAACCTAAAGAAGAATCTGGAGATGAACCAAAACTGCCCTTCATTTCATTGTTTCCTTGGGGAAAGAGTGCTGGAGACAAATTTCAAAGGCCATCTACTATCAATAAAGGGTTAAGGAGGAAAGCACAACGTGGAGGGAATGGTGTAAGGGAAGATGGTGAGGCTATACCTTTGCACTTCCGGCCATATGTGTGTAAGGTTCCATGGCATACAGGGGTTAGAGCATTTCTTTCTCAGCTGTTCCCCAGATATGGACATTACTGTGGACCAAACTGGTCAAGTGGGAAGGATGGAGGATCTCTTGTTTGGGACAGGAGACCAATTGATTGGTTGGATTTCTGCTGTTACTGCCATGATATAGGGTATGATACTCATGATCAAGCTAAGCTGCTGAAGGCTGACTTAGCTTTTCTAGAGTGTTTGGAAAAGCAGCATGGGAGAACTAAAGGAGATCCTCATGTTGCTCATCTTTACCAGACAATGTGTATTAATGGTAATCCTTGCAGCAAACATTGTTAGGATAATACTCATGTTGTTCCCTAACTGGTGTTTTATGTGTATTAACTAGACCTATGTTTTATTCATACTTATGTTCCTTTATGGGTTAATAATAATGTTATGCTTTTTTGTTATGACAGGTTAGGATAATACTCATATTGTTCCCTAACTGGTGTTTTATGTGTATTAACTAGACCTATGTTTTATTCATACTTATGTTCCTTTATGGGTTAATAATAATGTTATGCTTTTTTGTTATGACAGGTCTGAGGAATTTTCTGATACCTTACAGAAGGAATATAGTAAATCTGCAACATTTTGGGCAACCTTTGATTCAGTTTGGATGGCTAAGCAATTTGAGATGGAAAAGTTGGAACTTTCAGAAAACTCATGGATTGAACTCAGTTGGGGGAAGTACCATGTCATAAATTATGATTGTTATCTATTTTTTGAAGTGTGCAGCCCTGAACCCTCACCAAGTTTCTTCAGTTTTAAACTTCTGTTGGCTAGAGCATGCTTCTTATTCTCATGGCTTCGACGTTTTGTATAGACTATAGTGTACATAGCTTGCGTTGTAAATTGGAACTTTTGGTGTTCTGTGACTACTTGGTGCCGCAAACCAATGCGTCACTATTGAAAATCATTAGGTTTGTGAACTGTGAACTGTAACTTTGTTTGCTTATATTTGAAGACTTAGCTTATGCTATGTGTAGCTATTGGCATGTGTTGTGTACTATATAATTATTAGGATGTCTGTAATTAGAAGGAAGTAACAATATTTGTTTTGGCTCAAAATAGGATATTTTCTATACTACAGAACATAATTGTATTTATATAAAGCATCTGCAAAAATGTGCAGTGAAATGAATTATGAAAATATACTTTTCAGATACCTTTTTGACATAGTACCAAAGCAGGTTTGATCCTGCATTACACAAACCTGAATCAAAAACCTTGTATGAGATGAAACTTGTCAATTTGAATTGAATCAAAGGTCTTTTTTTGACCTAACAACATGATCCCTCACAACCTACCACAATCGTTGTCCATTCTAGTATTATTGGTAAGATGTTTGAATTCTTTACAACTTTTAAGAATTTGCTTGAATCTTTGATAGAGTCCAGCTGATCATATAGTTAAGGACTCCCATTACAAACAATTTCTAATTTTTCTTCACTCCATTATCACTGTCATGTCACCAATGGAAGTATCTCTCCCATTACCAATATATGGCTTGCTGTTTTTGTATGAAAATATATTCTTATTGTCTCATACAATTTGTTATTTGTCAACAAAAATACCCTTTTTCTTGCTTGCACTATAACTTCGGTCATCATGTTTCTGTTTCTAGGACATTCTGACCAACAAGATTCTTAGTCGTGTTGTTATGCAGGGGAAGCTCTACTATTTTTGGAGTTGCTAAAAAACATATGATAAAAATTCGAATCAAGCCAGCAAAGAAGACAAAAGAAGAACATCTTTCATTTGGGTATTTACAAATGTTGCAATCACAATTTTTAATTTTGGATGTTTTGAATCTTCATTATGATATTTGCGAACTGAGTAAGGAATCATTGTATTTTTTATCTACCCATTTTGAATAAAAGTTCAGAACTTTTTAGAGGAATCCATTATGATTGTGAAAATATCTGTAATTCTCGAGCTTCGTATTTTGTTACATTCAATAATGAATCAACCTGAGATTTATGTATTTTTACTTCATCAAAAGAGTGATTTTAGAAGTGTTAAAATCATTGTTATATTTGTTAATCTGTCAGTAATTTGGTAATTTGGCCGTGTAGGGTTGACATCTTTAATTTGTCACATCATTCTGACATGCCAACTTAGTCGATCCGAGATTGAAGAACTGGTTCTCCAAACCATTTTTCCTTTAATTAATGGAAATATAATTTGTTTACTGTATTATTTGAAGGTATAATAATATTATCTTAAATCATTAATATTTAATAATTAAATTACAACAATAAATTATAATAAAGTAATTTAATATGTAAAGATATAATTTTTTATAATTTATTTAATTAGAAATATTAATTAATCAATTAAAAATGTAAAAATAAGACACTCTTAATATATATATATATATATATATATATATATATATATATATATATATATATATATATATATATAATTAAAAAATAAAAAA
>Ga0214543_1005272_pt1 | contig 23955 bp, 10 predicted proteins | sample CNSS2metaG_FD_160094 | JGI IMG/M metagenome (GOLD analysis project Ga0214543, IMG submission 160094) | Root nodule microbial communities from cowpea collected in UCLA plant growth center, Los Angeles, California, USA - CNSS2 | ecosystem: Host-associated > Plants > Roots > Nodule | place: USA... | reverse complement strand
TATTTTTTTTTTAAAAAAAATATTTTAAAAAAAAATTAAAAAGAAATATAAATTTTTTTAGTAGTGTAAATTGAAAAAAAAAAAAAACATGTACAAAAGTAAAAAGTAAACTATAAATAAGGGTAGCATCTATGTGTTTATTTAATAATATATTACAATGTATTTGAAGAATTTGTAGTAAAAAGTGACTAAAAGGAGGAAAAAGACGTTTTCTAATTATGGTTGAACACTATTTTTAAGGATGTTGTGTAAATTCTCTAGGGTAAACAAATAGTACATAAATGTAATATTTGTGTAAATAATATTCTGATATTATTTAAGAATCATGAAAAAAAAGTAATTTAAATACATTTTTTTCTTTAATCATTTGAGATAAAAAAACAAAACTCACATAAGTATGAGTTTGAAAATAAAAAATACATTAAATACGATAATTAATCCTAGTAATACTATCTTAACATAATGTTTTGCACAAAATTGGAAGGTCTATCTTTCACTGTTGAAAGCTAATAAATTTAGTTAATTAGTGAAGAAAAAAGAAGAAATGAAAGAGAAATGTTAATTATTGAGTCAAAATATGATAACCACGTGATTCATATTCAAGAGATATTTGTTCATTATCGTTTAGAACACCACCATTCCCAATAAAGGAACAAGAATATTTGTATAAATATGGAGAAAAAGATTGCAAATATTAATTAATAAGGGAAACCCTAGATTTCTCCAATATAAAATTGAACCCACCAATTAATTAATTAATTAACAAACGCGTAGGGATATTAAAATTAATTAATTGGAAATCATAAAACTGTTGTGAAATCAAGATTAAGACATATTTGTAATTGCAGATTGTTTGATTAATAAAAGTAGTAATATATTTTTTCATACAACATTCTTTAAATTAAAAAAAACTTGAGTATAAAAGCTTTTAGGATTTAATATCTAATATTTGATGCGAAATTAAAATCTTTCTTCGGTTTAAAATTTTAATATATTTTGATTCTTAAATTTTAAAAATGAATTAATGTCTTTCTGTCCAAATATATTAAATTAGGTTAAATTCTTTAAACACTTTTCAGGCAAAGAAAAAATTTTAATTTTATATTAAAATTTAAAAATTAAAATCATATTTAATCCAAATTTTTACTTTTACTCTTAACATTATGTTGATTTAGATAATTAACTTAATCACGAGAGTGATTTTGGCATATACTCCGACAATAAAAATATGACACTTAAAATTGAGAGAAGAAAACATGTAAAAAAATTTCATAAGATATATTTAGTCTTGGAAGAACATAAATTATTTTGTCAACAAAATTTTTCTCTGTATTGGAATCTAAAAATTGAATCATTAGCAATATTTTTGAAGAACATAATTATCTGTCAAAATGTGACAACATTTTATGACCTGTACAGTTTTTTTTTTTTTTTTTGAAAAAAAAAAGAATAAAGATGGTTTAGGAGAATATTACACAACAATTTGCATATCATATTAGTTTAATGTATGTATGCATTAACAAAATTTTTGAGTATACTTTTTAATGATTTATAATATTATATAGTTGCAGTAGGATAATCTTATCTACTCTTAAAATATTGCCTAGATGATATTGTAATTACTCTTGGTACATTATTGGATTATTTTTTTCAAAATTATCATTTGTTATATTTAATTGTCAAGAGACATTTCCAAATTAAATATTGATTAATTTTTCTGCGTAATATTTAATGTCTTCAAATAATCTTTTCTTTTCTTTTCTTTTCTTTTCCACAAACTTTTTCATCATGCTTTATTGCTTTTTTTCTCACATTCACATGGTGTTTTTCTAAATATTTCAGTACTTTCAATCGGTTCAACGTAATTCCAATTGATATATGAACACTTTATATATAAATTGTGAAAATTTCCATTCACGTGTGTTCTAATTTCATATTCTTAATAACAAGCTTTGTTCAGTACACTTTTTCTCACATGGTCAAGCTATTTTTCTAACTCTAATATTAAAATAATTTCGCTTAATAATGAATTAATCACTTTTTAATTTTTTATAATTAGTTCAATAGTTTATGACAATTTAGATCGGTTCATAAATACACATTATTTTTTATGGAAAAGATTACGAAATACTGTGTGACATCTAATAAACTAATAATCAACTCGAGTCTTTCTTTTTTAGGAGTGTTCAAGTCTGGTTCAAATTTTGAGTAAAATCAAATTTGAATCAATAATTTTTTTTTTCTTTCATTTGAATCAAACTAGTCGTATTATGTATATAGGAAATGGATAGTTTCTTTCATATAAAAAAATACTTAAAAATTAGGACGAAGATTTATGTTTAAGTTAATTTTATAAAATTGGTTTATAAATTAAGAATTGTATATATATTCTTGTATTTGTAAGATTTTACAATCCCTCGTGTTAATACATGCATGTTTAATTTTAAATCAACTTTACAAAAACTCGTTTATAAAGGAAAGTTATTTCTATTTAAATATACTAAATTGATCTCATCTTTTAATTATTGAGGTAGTATATATATCCGACATTAAAAGGCTGTTTCTTTTGTTATGTCAATAATATTTTTTTTTAATTATATCATAGATATAACTATAATGTGAAAGAAAAGTTTATATATATATATATATATATATATATATATATATATATATATATATATATATATATAAATATATATATATATATATATATATGTGTGTGATCGTTTTGTCCCAATAAAATATTTTGAAAGATGATTTGATACCAATTTCTGGTTTTCATGGAATCAATTCCATAGAAGGAAACTTCTGTCAAACAATGACTGATTGTGTTGTTGGAAAATAATATTCATTTAGCTTGTGAAAGTTGAGAATAGTGGAATCAAATAAGAATGTGATAACATATCTGAATTTCAATACTTTTAAGACAAATTAATTTAAATAATAAGTCAGTGACTTATTATTATTATTATTATTATTTAGATTTCGCACACAGATCTTATATAATGAATATGATCATTTAAGTAACAGATGTTGCGTGCAATATACAGATTGTATTTTCCTGAATTTGACTAACAGATTTATTCATATATATATATATATATATATATATATATATATATATATATATATAAAGCATAAAATATGGTATAAAAAAATTAATATTATTAGATTAAAAAGACTATATTTATTTATTTTTAAAATTTAAAAATTAAAATATATCAAAATTTGAAATAAAAATTAATTTTTGTACGTGTCAAATACGTTTGAGGTTAATATTTGAGTTTTTTAATACTTTTTCATACATTCTCACTTTAATATCAGATTGAGATATAATTTAACAAGTCAAAAAAAGTTAACGAATTAAAAAGACTACATTTAGATTTATTTTTTTCTTAATAGGTATAATTTGTTTATATTTCATAAAGTATAATTTTTATCATGGTTTTGTTTTATTTTACTTTTTCTTTTCAATAAATTTTTATGTGATGCAAATAATTAATAAACTTTGGAATGCCAATGTAATTGAGATATCAAAATTGATATTGATGTCTGACATCTTATTTCAAAATTTTAATTTCATAATCAAATTTAGAAATTAAAAATATATTTAACCCTTAATTAAATGAATTAATTTATATGTTTTTAAGGTGAATATTAATGTGTATGTTGACATGAAATAATAATTTTACATTAAAAAAAAATCAATTTTAGACATAATTGTTAGGACATGTTTCTTTATATTTTTTATAAAAATAAAATTAGAAAAATTAAAACTAATTTCTCTAGAAGTTAAAAATATATATATATATATATATATATATATATATATATATATATATATATATTTTAATTATATTTTTTTTTTTTTTTTTTACTTTTTATTTACATATGAACTAATGCTAATTTACGGAGAAATCAAATTCATCATTTTTTTCATTTTTCCTTTTTTCAGAAAAGAACTTTTAGAAAATTAATTTATCCAAAATATCATAATTTATCTCAATTTTACAAAATTAATTTATACTTTTTTTACGATAAAATTAACTTGTAAATTGATAACTACGTAAATTTTTAAAATTCCATTTACTCACATATCCAATTAACATTATACTAACTTAAGACCTTTTCAGACTGCAATTAGTTCAAAGAGATTACACCCAACGAGAGAATTATTATTTTTTAAACAAACTAATTTAATTACACATCATTTAACTTTTTAAAGTTTTCCTATTAAATCATGGTTTTTAGTATTTGCGTGTACAAGACTTACAAGCAGAATAAAGGTCAAATTGGAGTCATGTATTTTAAAAAGAATAATCTTCATATCCGTAGCATATTTGTTTTCCCAAAAGTACGGGTTCGATCATTTTCCTCTTAACGTAAAAAGGTTTTTGGTTACTTCTATTCTAGGCATCAAGGAATATTTATTATTCTTAGAATGATTACTATTAAGTGTACCATAGTCAAAAGGGATTAAAAGAATCATTGTACCAAAAATTTAGATATTTTTACGATTATATGAATTTTACTACATTTTACAATTTTAGGTTTACCACGAACACTTCATAATCCCAGTCTCACTGACGACAGTTTCTTGGTGTACTTCTATGGTTTATTCCTACATTTCATTCTATGATTTTTTTTATTTTTTTTTACATTTTAATGAGATGTAGGAAATATTAAAAATAATCTCCTATATACAGTTTCGTCAGGAAGATTTTAGATTAAGAGTTCCATAAAGTTTTCAAATGTTTTGGAAGTTGTTTTCGGATTATAAGGTTAAAAATGTTTTGAACTGTATTACCTCAGCAGCTCCACTAGTTGTATTAGATTGGACAAGGTTCTTTTCGGGAGGTTTCCATTACAGCTTGTCCTAGAAGAAGTTGGCCAAAGAGTAATTGCCACTGGCACTGTATAGGAGACACCCACTTCCACCACCTATCTCCCAAAAGAGGAATAAAATGAATGGAGGACAAATGTCCTACTATATCAAACTCGTCCAGAAATATGTAAATAACCAGTTCAAGAGAAATAAACAGAAAAGTCTGAGCAACAAATGAAAGAAATCCTCAATGAACGCATATCAGAAATGCAGAGGAAGGAAATTGAGAAAAGGATCCAAAAGAAAACTGGGATTATGTCATCTACCTTGTGTATGCAACATGAACTGATTTAACATGAGGGCAGGGCTTTCCCATTATCCCATTAAGGGCATTCGTAATCATCAAATAGCAAATTGGCAATAATTAGAAAGGAATACCAAATTCCAAAACAGATTAGAACTTATAATGTTTATAACAAAAGAAAAGTTCAATCAGTCAACCTGGTATGCAAAATCAGTCCTCTGCTCCGCATTGTACAATAATAGACTTCTGGATTAAAAAACTTTCAGAAAAAAAGAAGACAAACTTCCCATTTTGCTCGGTCCAAAATCTTGACCAACAATTCAGAATAATGAACAACGAAAATAAATAATTTTAGATTATACAATTCAAACACTATCTAAATTTTTAACTTTTGGATAGTGATTACTCAATCCCAGAAATTTCCAAGGAAAGCGCATAGATGGATATTTTGGATATTTTCCACACTCCATGAAGACGCGGGAAGATATTATGAGGTGTGGGAAGAAATAACCCTGAGTGAGCAGGGATGAAATAGTTCCTATTGGGTCAAAAAGTTAAAATTCCAGTTTCGGCGAAATCCCTGGCCCTATACATTGCATGGCCTGATGATTCAATCAGGAAAAAAGACCAAAGCAGTTATCCCACTGCATAGCATTATCAGTTTCCTACCTAAATCACATGAAAGCTTTTACCTCACCATGTCCTGTGGCAGCTATGTACGTTCACTCTACAGCTACATATAGTAATGTGTGCATTACATATATGACCTACTTCAATATTTTTATCGGTTAGACTATAAAAAATAAATTGAATAGAGTTTTGGAGAGAAATATGTACATATCCAAAACAAGACTGGAATGCTTCATTCATCTTTCTTTGCAAACTCATGCATCTTCTTCTGCCCGATTTCGACTAGTAGAGTTAAGAGAGCCTCACACACCTGGGATGCATCTCCTTCAGAAAGGTCATCATTTATAGATGAATAAACCATCCAAGCATGGTCCAATTTTCGCTTAGGTCGCACCACAACAGATCCAGGAACTTCTGCGTCTCGGCATGTCACAAGGCCGTCACTTTTCTCACCATACCTAACCTGCGTCAACTGTGCACAAGCAGCCATTGCCGCACCAAGGGGCATCACCACAGGGAGTTTTGTAGACTCACCGGTCGGAGCAACTAGGGGTGGAAATTCAGCATGTGCAACATGAGATAATGTGGCTAAAACAGCAGGGGAAATGCCAGCTTCAGTCCGAAAGGAAACAACTGGGACTTCTTTTGGCAGATGATGCTCTTTCAAAAACTCTCTCCGCCTTTCATATGTCAAGTCTTCTAAAGCTCGCATGTCACCCTTCAAAATAATAGATGATATGTAATAGCGTAACTACAATATTGTCGAACACATTGACAGCAACAATACAAAGCTTACCTCAGGCAAGAAAATTTTAAATAGAACTAAATCAATCAGTTTCTACATTACATAAGAATTATATAATGACTGCACACAACTTTGTTTGCATAAACTGACAAATATGTAGATTAGCGGCAACTATTTGAAATGCCTTTTAAAAGAATGCTTCGATTTCTCAAATAATTTAGCAAGAATAAAGTAATACCAGTTTGTATTAAGAGTGAGAAATTGAAAATACAACCTGCATGAATAGACCAAGAATCTGGAGTCCAAACCCTTTAGTAAACTATATTGAACAAAAAAAAAAATCTCTCCTGGGAAACTTCCAAGGAGTTTTCTTTGGCATAACAGCTAATTCAGGATAAGACTTCAATTTGGAATAAAGGGCACATGACATTTATACAGGAGTTTCAGATATGTGAAGGGGTTGGGCAACTTTGTTCCACTGATATTTCTTCTTTCCCAAGCATTTAGCTCTTACCATTAAGAGAATTTCTAATTCTCCAAATTCATTTTAATTCCTGTATTATTGAAGATCCGACCATTAACTAGTGATATGACTAAAGGAAAGTATACAAGAGAGAGACAAACCTCACTTTCCATCCTAGCTTTTGGAATAAATTAGTTTCTCAAATTCTTAGATGGTATTAAAGTTTATCCTAGTTGTTGTTGGACCTATTAAGTCATCTGTTGTCAAGTTCTTACAAATATTCAATATTACAAACTTGATATTCAAGATATTTAGTCCTGTGTTAGAGATCTCATAATTACTAATAATACAAAAACCAAAATAGTGTACATAAGAGGAGGATCTCATTCTATGAGCTAGTTTGAGGTAGAATTATGCTCAAACCCAAACTAAGATGCAAGATGTGTTAGAGATCTCACATTAACTAATGATGAAACAACCAAAATAGTGTATATAAGTGGAGGGGCCTCATCCTATAAGCTATCTTTTGAGGTTGAATTAGACAACCCAAATTATAAGATGTAAGATGTGTTAGAAATCTCAGGTTAACTAACAACAGAGTAGCCAAAATAGTTAAATATGTGAAGGAGGTTTCTCATCCTACAGCTTTTGAGGTTGAATTATAGTCAAACCCCAATTCTAAGATGTCTTGATGAACATTCTTTGATAAAAATATAATCCATATATTTCCTATAAATACACTTTTTTTAACAAATAATTATTTCCTATATTGATCTCTTACCAAATATGATTATGTATGCAAAAAATCTTCGTAATATTTATACCTTCTTTAGTAATAGATTAGACAAGATTGTTTTGCACAATACGTCCAATCACTCTGATGGCACCAAAAGAGTTTGCTAAACAACATTGTAGTTCAAGGAATCAATAGTTATTCCTCCGATGATCAAGGCTCTTTTAGACCTTACTAGAATATTATATTTGGTTTTGATGAAGTGCATATTATAAGGTGTTGTTTTTATTTCATGTGTGAATGTTTGAAGTCAGACATTAGTTCTAAGTTTATTTTAGTTTATATATACCTCATACTCATTCTATGCCTTTGGGAAAACTTCTTTTTCAAAAATATTTTAAAAATGTTTTAGAACATAATAATTGATAATGTTAAAACATAATAAATTATTTTGTGAAGCACAATGTTGTGCTTTAACAGATAATCAATCATATTATTCCATAACTAATTATCTTAAGTGAATAATTAGATGTAAATTTGGAAAGAATCGAACTATTACACAATTCTTTGTACTCTCATCTCTCGTCCTTTATCCTATTTTGTGTTCTTTGTGTTTTCTTGAACTATAAGTGATCTTTAACTTCTTTTCTTTAATTCTTAATCAAGTGTAGCAAGAAATTTTTTTGAGGCTACCAAAGAAAAATGTAAACATGCATGCAAATCCATTTGAAGAGGCTTGCAAACAGAAAAGAACCCAAGGATGATAATAAAAAAAAAAAAATATTCAACATACCTTAATTACTTTACAGATAATAATCTCAGTAAGTTTTCGTAAATTCACATAATCGCCAAGCTGTCCTTCACGCAGAAGATCTGAAGCTATAGGAGTTCCACCGTAGGGACTTTGGGCTAATGCCAACCCAGCAACTTTGTCTTTCAAATCAGACCAATACAACGATAAAGCAGCTGCTGCATCTACTCCTCCTTTGCTATGTCCAAGAAGCATAACTCGTTTCTGTGAACCCCAATAAATTTCCTCAATGTACTCTTTCAACTCTCTGGCATTTTTCTCCACTGAGGCCTGATTAGTAATTACTCAAAATTTAGTAATAGAACTGAAAAACAAGAACAAGTTATTCTCATCATTTTTCTGATTAGTATTTTTTACTCCACACCCATATGATCTACAAAAATATTAGTTACTATCATTAGCATCATCAAGTACTGTATTGAGCATTATTGCTACTACAATGACTATTAGAACGTACCTCACTATGAATCTTTGCAATATGACAGGCCAGACCCATTTTTGAAAAACTGACTTTTGTATCGACAAAGTAAAGTGGGCCATGATTACTGAAAAGACCTGCCATTGTAAAAAGCATAATATTTAACAGCACAGAAAATATGTTGCAACAATGAACTTTGGCAGTTTTACTATTCACGTCCGGTAGGCCAGGCCAGGTGCTAATAAGCATTTATCATTCTAGATGCACCATTGACTTTAGGTTTTTCCTTTATGTGAAGGTTTGATAGTGGAGTTCATCATGATTAATCAGTCACTTTGTTATATATAATCAGTCACTTTACCTGGAACTAACAAATAAACCACTGAATTTGGTAACCTGTGAACACCATGCCTGACAAGGTAAGGAAAACTGAGTTAACAAAACAATGACAACGAGAAAATTAGTAAAAGTAAAATACTACCAACTTACTTGATGCTGTCCAGAATTTCAAGGAACCTTTCAGTTCCATCTTCAACTGGAGGCATTGCTGGATCACGTTGAAGCCATCCTATATCATCTGCAGATCCACGCACAGTCCTTCGAGCACGATCAATCAGGCTGAAGTAATAAAAACATAGTTTACAAATCCACAAGTCAATAGTCAAAAGGGTTTTAAAATTCAGATTTAGATGGTTCTATATCAAATTTAAAAACTAAAATGGAGTAAAGAAGGACAGATCAACATCCTAAATTTTAATGATGGCTACAGCAAGGAAAACAGTAGAAAATTATACAATACATAAAAAAAAAAGGACATGAACGGAAGAATAAAAATTTAAGATTAACGCTTTCGAAAAAGGAAACAATGATTTTGTACAGGTAACAATAACCTACCAGAAACAATTAGAAAGAAAAACTTGGTCTCAAAAAATCCCTGATAAGGTTTCAAATATAAGGAAGTTTCAACTATTTTTAAAGACCATCCCAAAAATATTTAAATATGTTTTTAGTGCATGCCAATATGACTCCGTATGCTTTTAATTCCTGCAGAAATATTTGTTAGTTTTAAACCCCTTACATTTTCTAACCATTGTTTTTCAGTCATTCTAATTATGGTTAGTTTAACGTTGAAAATGAAAAATATTAATTGATATAATTAAGGTAACAGAATATTTCATATTAAGATATTATATTATTTTAGATACACAATTTAATTAAGTAACATATTTCTTGCTTAACATAAATAAGACAATCATATATAACTTTTTATTTTTTCAACCAATAATTTAGTTTTAACATTGTATTTTTATCAAAATAATTATAATTTACTTAGACATTTATAAGTTATAATTTATTTTCTATACCTCGATCTTATAATTTTATCTGACTGTAAAAATTATTTTCTGATATATCATAAATAGGGATTTTATCTCTAAAGAAAAAAAAATTATAAAAAAAAATTATGTTCTATATTTTTAAGAATAACAAAAATTCAAATATATTAAAATTATATGTAATAATAAGAAAATATTATTCTTCTTTACACAATCTAAAACTTATATAAAATAGTTTATTCATAATTTATTCATATATTTTCTCACTAATGATTCTTTAAGTATAAAATGATAAATATATAACTTTATAATATGATGTTTTACCTATTAAGCAAATAACCTTTTTTAATAATAATATATTATTTTATAAATAAAAAATCCTGTCCATAATATATTAAAATAATTACATGTGATTATCTTATCTGCAAAAAATATTAAATATTGTACTTAATGAATTATGTATTTAAAAAATATATAATTTTTTAAATACTATTTTATATTTTTTGGAATAAATTAATCATTGTTAATAATAAAGACCGAGAAACCACTAACAAAATGACAAATATTTTAAAGTAATAACAAATTTACGATACTAAAATAACACAGAATAATATTTTGAAGGATTTAAAATATATTTAAGCCAATTATTTTATACTAGTTTTAAATTGTGTAAGGATAGAAAAAACAGTACTGATTAATTTTTATATTACCTAAAATTCTAATATATTATAATTATCAATTCCAAAACTATAAAACATATTTTATTATTTCTTTAGAATGATTAATGTTATAATATCAGAATTAATATGTAGAAAATATTATAAGCTTTAAGTAAAATATAATGATTTAAAATAAAATATTAAAAGTAAATTATGGAATGAAAATAAAAATAACATATATAATTACATTATTTGTATTAATTCACAAATATATTAATTAAAATATCTACCCAAAACATATAATTATCTTAATTTGAAATATTTTGTATTGTCTTGATTATACTGTTTAATATTTTTCGTTCTTAGTATTAAACTAACTATAGTTAATAAGGACAGTCACAAAATGTCAGATTTAAAACTAACACATATTTTTACAAGTACTAAATGCAGAGATAATCATATTTATAGGGCTTAAAAATATATTTAAACCCTTTAAAATAAGATTAGTACAATTAAATGATGCTAACTAAATTTTCTTAATTAACCTGAATAAACTTTTAATCGTAGAACATACGATAAATTTTCTTATTAATTGATTTGAAGGTTCCTCAAATTCATTTCTCTAGGTGTTCATGCATCTCATTGCATTTAAAAAAAATATACAGAATAGAGCAGATGCACCCAGAGTAAATGAATATGGAGAACCACTTAAGTCTCAATTTGCAAACCCATTCAACGCAATAGCCCTTTTAATAAAGTCACCACAGAATGTCAAGCCTATCTAATACATTACAGTTTATTACAACTATAACTAGACAAGAAGCAATGATGTTTCCTATTCTACACCTTTAAATGCAGCCACAAACATATAAGTTGGTAAAGAATACCTTTGGAACATGGAAATGCCACTTTGTCCAGTTCGATTCGGTTCAGCAAGTGCACTGGAATTTTGTAACAGAACTCCACCAGAGGTATTAGTGATTTCATCTTGCGTATGTGGACGAGCAGAAGTTGAAGCGTTAGATGATTCAATACTAGTTAAATGCATTCTGTTTGAAGGAGTATGATCCATTTCAGTAGATGAAGATGCATCAATTTCTGCATAAGAAAAATCCACAAGCTCTTGTGCACGAGGGACAGGAGCACCAGGACATCTGGGGGAATGTTCTACTGAAATATTAATAAAAACTTCAGAGTCTAAATTGCAGAAGTCGGGGCATTGTAGTAAGTACAATTAACAAAACAGACATGAAACAGAGTCACCATAAATCAAATGCACATGTTCAGGGAGAAATAAAATAAAATAACATGAGCAAAGGTGACAACTGAAAGAACTATATAAGGAATAGAGTAAAAATACAAGAAATATTTAAAGATATTATCATAAGATTTTAGAATATCTTTTAATGATCTCATAGGCAATATTGTTAAAATCGTCAGTGTACTTGCATACTGGTGATCCTAGGAGGCCAAAGCAACAAGCAGGATGGGTGATTTCTCGTGAAATTGAAGTATCTTGCTAACAACCCAACTCGTAATGATGACCCTTTCCTCCTAGGGTTCCCATTTGCCAATCAGAACATAGCCATACAACTCTCAACAGCGAACGTGCTCTCATCATTCACAACATAACCATTACTGATGTTGGCACCGGCGCAATATTGTTACTGATGCTAGCTCACCCTAGGCTATCCCAGCACTTATGGCCATCACTGTTGGTCTTTGCCTCCATCCACGACTATGTTCTGTTCTATATTTTCTCCTTAATACTTTCTTCTGTTCTTGCTGCCATTTTGGAGAATGTTTTGTTCTGTTTAGTTGTGTTATGTATTGGATCTTATTATGAGTTTTTTTTTTCTATATTTTTTTTAATGCATGCATAGGTTTAAATACAGTTTTTCGTATACTAACATGCTCTACTCTTACAATCCTTAAGTTACCATTTTTTATCCCCCTTCATATCCTCTTACTATCCTAGAGTTTGACAACATTACTCTTCGGTATTTCTTATATTTCTAACCAAAGAAATATAATAGATTATCTAAGAATATTTTAACAACTTAAAAGCCATTCACAAATTCAAAATTAGCTGCACATGAAGTAGAGAGGCATAGTAAAAAGAATCTCAAGTCCTATGGTACCTAGACTAAAGCAGATTTTCAGAATCAAATTACACACAATAAATTCTAAAGTGAAATCCACATGAAAAGTTAAATCCACATGTTTTACGAGGATTTGTTAAGGCTGGGTTTCTATGAGGTTTCACATGAGAACAATAAACTTTTAACGTAATAATTTCATACTTTTTAGCTTTGTCTATCCCTAGAAGGGATGTCTTTTTTTCCTGAGAGGTGACCATAAATCCAAAGCAATTTGATTACGGCCTTCAATTGTCAACGTTCATGCATAAACGCAACAGTTGAGATAACACAAAATCTAAGTCCATCATTTCTATTTTTCATTAAAAGCAGATATGCTTAATTGAGGGAAACATAATAATCTTAACTTAACATCCATTTTCTCAACGTCATTATTTCCTTTTCCTTTATGAAAACTTCTGACTGGCTACATAATTCCTTAAACTTCTATAAAAATAATCTACCTAAATTACATCTCTGAACTTTGAAGAACTAGACAAACAAATAAGAAACTTGCCTGAAAAATCGGAGAAACAACCAGTTAAGTATGATGTTGTTTGTGCAAGATAAGAAGCAGCATCATTAAGAGCTGGCACAGATGAAAATATCTGAGGAATAAGCCCATCATTTGTTAAACCCTCTCCCTGTGCCTAAAACAAGACAAACATAATTTTATTTTATTCAAAAAACTAATAAAATGATTATTTATTATTGCTTTAATCATCACGACAATTATGAAAAGAAGGTACAGCTACAAGTACAAAAGTACAACTAAGTGGAACAACAAAATCGTAATAAGGAATTTCAACTAAACTATCCTTAACAACAAGAAAAAATCATTAAATGCAGGCCCCGAGAAGCCCAGTATTTAAGTAGAAAGAATCAAATCACTAGTTGGAGATGCTTGTTCACTTCCAAAGGCTTTCTCTCACCTTTCATCTTTGGCAGGGGGCAGGTAGGTTGTCATCAATGCAAACAAGGCAATAGGAAACTTATGCTCATAAAATCTTCCCTAGCGTACATATATCATGTCCTCTAGGTTTTTTAACACGGATTTTTCCTATTACTCAGCACTCAGTAAAACAGATTTTGCTACAAATACAGAGCAATTTCTGATTACTTGATAATCCACCAACACGAAAATAACCTCTTTTGTAATAAAGCACGTTTCTCCCACTTTTTAAAATTATCTTCCAGAAATCAATTGTTTGTTTCAAAAACTAACACCAGCACACATTAATTATTTCATCATTCATTTGCCTAACCACAAGAATTTTAACTCCATCACCAAGGTTGTCAAACTTAAAGGAAATAGGTAAGTACAAATAATTACATCAAACATTTTATATAGAAAACAAACTAGTTACACTCTACTAACAAACTTATAGCCTATATCTCTAATGTCATGGTAACACAATGCCATTGTGGGGTCAATGAAAGCAAAAATTACACTCGATAACAAATATGTGGACTGAGTTAGTTTACCAGAGTTTCTCCAAAAAAGAGTTTGATAGTGAGTTAACTCATTTTGTCTATTACCTATAATTGTAAAGTCATAACAGTTTTTAGAATTAACTTGAGAGTTTGATGACCATGATCACCACCTTTTTAGTACCACCCCTGAAAATCTACTTGGTATGATAACAAATCTGGCTCATTGGAATACATGAAATGAATCGAGCATGGAAAATGCTAAACTTTCACTCTAAAGACGTAAAAAAGTAAAAATTATCAAAGAAATCACAGGAGGATTACAATGGGGAGATCGATTCCCCATTAAGTAGGTTTTGAGCTTGAACAGTCCAAACCAATTTAAGCCAAAATACAAAGAATTAAGTTCATGACATAATTAACACAGCAGTCCCAAATGATTGGATGGAAAAAACAAATTAAAAAGAAATTAAATCAAACTCTGATTTAATAAAGAGACCTGATAGGGAAACAAAGTGATTGCAATTTAGAGAATAGGTTAGTGAAGGAGCTGCTAACCCTCAGCTAAATACTACCGTGCGGAGTTGAGGACAATTTCCGTAAGAGCAGAATAGAAATTTATGTAGTACAGGGTTGTAACAACCACGTACACGTGATGCAGAAGTGATTGAAAAGGAGGGTAATGTAGGAAAAGGAGGGAATTGATTAAGTTTTCATTTCTTCCGTGCATTTCTTTTTGTTCAATCCCCCAACACAGATACCTCTGCTTGTGAGTACCTTGATCTCAGTTATTCCTACTTCTATCATCCTTAATATTTCGCTCATATTGATTCTTGAACGAACAATCATTCTATTTCAGCCTCTTAGCATGTATAAGGTAAGGTCGAGTACAATGACCCCCTACTTTCACATAGCAAAGAGCACTCTAGCATCAGATTATGTTAGGTTAGATGAAAAATAAGAAAGGGAATAAGAATACATGTTAATAATGAATATTTTTTCAATTATGTAAACGAAATTCCAGAGTATTTAAGAAGGAACGAGCATTCCTTCAAGGAAAAGCTATCACCATGCATGGATGGTATGGAAAAATGCGGCAACGCTAGTCGTTACCTTTTTCTGCTACAAATGCATGCATAGATTTTTGTTTATATCTTATAATACCCGAATAAATAGTTCTTAACATGAGGAAAAACTGCCTACACTTCATTGATACATCGGTGCTTTCATGCTTTCAGTTAAAGAACAAAGTTCTGTCAAATCGAGACATGTGAATAACTGAATATCAAAAAGTTCTGTATCGGTTACTTCCACCTTAAAGCACATCCATAATTGCATAATTGTCATCCATAATTGCATAATTATGTCGTAAATAGTTATCCTAACTCAGCAAATCTCGTAATTAGTTCTGTTTTGTCATAACCATCACCTAACTGTGATCAATTAGCAGCATCTATAACGACAAGAAGTGAACACATCGCATTTGTATATTACTCTACAAATGTTGGACGCCAGAATAATCCTATGATCATGTAAATATTTCTTATCTTCAAATAAACTTCTAATCATAACTCTAACTAATAAAATCACAATTTTCATTACAAGAAGAACAAAATTAAACGAATGATAACAATTTCCGAAGAGAAATTCATCAAAATTATAAACACACCAAACGTAATGCACTTCGCAGTTTTCGTGCATGGAATACTACCAAATTTGTATATATAGAACACAAAAAATATGGCAAATACGTGACTCACGATTAAAGGCGTGGTCGCTTCCAGATGCTGCGGATTCGGAGCTCGCACCATCGAAACAAGTTTCTGCAAAACGCGCGCAATGAAGGTCATGAAATGAAAACAGCGATAGTGGTGAAAAAGAAGAAAACGAAAATTGGAAACATGTATTGTATGATTATACCTTTGGGAAGTGTGATGCAAACGAGATTTTAAGGAAAGAGATTTGAATTGGAGGTGAAAGAAGGAAGGAAGCGATTCACAGCGCTGGCGTTGTTTTGGTTCGTTTCGTAACAACCGCAGTAAGAGAATTAAAGGAATATTGGTGGTGGTGGAGACCAATTTGACGACGTTATTTTCTTTTACCTTTCAGTTTTCACAACCGTTTCTTGGTTGGGTGTTCAAGCCCATTTCTACGCAGGCGCTTTTTCTTTTTGTACCCCATATTTTCCTTCCACACCACTTCTAGAAATACCAAATCTTCATTTTGCCGTTGAGAAATTACCTTTTCTTTTTAATGCCCATTTTCGTATGATTTTGTCGCATTTAATTGGCTAGAACTTCATGTAATATATTACTTAAAAGTCATCGATTGAAAAATTATATAATTCAAAATAATAAATTTATCTCAAGTACATAATTGATTATCTTGTTATTGATTAAGTTATCGACCACTAAATATCAATTATTTTAAGTTGACAAATTAAACATATCAAATTTTGTGGTTTGTTTATTACTTTAATAAATAAGTTATTTAGGTAAAACCTTCGATTGTTTTTATTGTTATGGGACGAGATTGGACAATATACTCTGAAAAACTTTCTAGACAAAAAATAAAATTGGTCATAATAAAGCATAAGAGAATAAGAAATGTCATTAACGTTTTTGTTGTTTGAAATGTTTTGATTTATTTTTTTATTGTTTATAATAAATGAAATTATAAACAATATTTCTCTTTTCTTTATTTGTTTGTCTACAATCACATTTTTTTTTTATATTCCAAAAGGGAAGAATGTCCAATTCATATCATGTGAGCATAATGAGGAAACATTTGGTCATCATAAAAAAGAAAAAATAAATTGTGATAATGAAAACTTATTATGAAGTTATTTGAATGTATACAAATACTTCAATTCATGCTTCTAAAATAAGTTGACTATTTAGTTAGTATAAAATTAAATTTGTTTGTGATTTATAGTATTTTTCAAAATTATTTTAAATAAAGATGAATGGAGAGAAAATATTCATAGGAAATTTTAATTTTTAAAACTAATTATTTAATTTTCCAGTTCTAATAAGAGGAGAAAAACATCCAAAATATTTCTTATATGTGAACTTAAAGATATGTTGGAAAATACTATTAATTCAAGAGACAATTGGAAAAATATTCTAGAATATAAAGAAAAATCAAAATAATATCTCATAATTGAAGATAAAAAAAATATTAATTTGAAATGTTAAAGATGATGATGTGGCCAGATAATTTTATTTAATTATTATTATTATTGTAATATGTTATAAATATAATAAATATCTATATATGTTACTATATATGTTACTTTAGAATAGTTTAGATATTTTGTTAGAAACATGAATGTTTCTGAGATTACTACTTTATTTATTTCTAGGAGAGGTCGAGCTTAGAAAAATGTTAATAATATTACAGTTGAACATTTTTATTGTACTAATTTATTTATTATGATTTAATTTTCATAAAATTTTATTTTCTTTCTATCTTCCCTTTCTTAAATTTCTAGTATAGCTATAAAAAAAAAATCTAAAAATTTGTTGTTAAGTGACTATAAACATATCTGACAAAGAAATTATTTTCTTTTACAAGTATTTTTAACTAATTTATACCAACTCTGAATATTGTAATTACTCTTTTAAATATGACATTTTTAAATATAATAAGGGAGACAATTATCACTTTATTAAAATACAAAAGATATGGATATAATCTATAAAAAATTATATAAGTAGATAAATGTTATCTAAAAACTTAAAACTTCAAACATATACGAGCAATAATAATCTTATGGATTAAATATGTTTTTGGTCCTCTCAGTTTCAGTAAATTTTAGAATCAGTTCTTTTCCAAAATTTTATACCAATTTAGTCATTTATCTTTAGAAATACGTGAATTTAGTCTTTTTTTACCAAATTTTGTTAAGTTTATTTAACATTTTAAACACATTTTATGATAATATTTGAGTTAACATTGAAGCGGAAATATGTCAAACGGCATAAACAATTCAAATACTATCATGAAATGCGCTTGAAATGTCAGATAAACTTAACATAATTTGGTTAAAAGAACTAAATTCACGTATTTTTAAAGATGAAAGATTAAATTAATCAAAATTTTTGAAGAGGAATTAATTCCAAATTTCACCGAAATTTTAGGGACCAAAATCGTATTTAATCCTAATCTTATTATTATACACGCAGTTGATGTCCATTTTAAAACTAAACGAGATGAGACATTTAAAATAAACTTAAAAAGAGGTAAGTATAATTAAAGTTAATATATAAATGATTATATTTACAAGAGTTTGTCTTCAACCTAATAATCTTCTGTATCTAAGATTTTCTAATTAAATTATACGTTTTTCATACGTTATTTTTTTATAGTATGCTGCCAATCAGAATATTTAAAAGTTTGAGTAACGTGTTGCTTTTTAAATAATTTTTAGAAGATTATTTGACAAAATCCAAGTGATTGGTGAACACTAATATATTATATGAAGGAAGTTTCATGTGTACAAATTAACGAGTTATAAACAACTCCAATTATTAAAATAAGTATATTAATGTTCACATCAAATAACACATGATAATATTGTTATGGTCATAATTAATAAAGAAATACAGTTGACGTCGAAGAAAAAAAAAACTTGTTAGATATTGTTCTTGTACTTGCCATTTGCATCTAAAAATCTAATTACAAATTAACATGGTAGATATTAAAATAATAATTAACGAATGTTCTTATTTTTGGTCGAGATGAATTTTATAATATTGTGTTTTTTTGTTGGTTACTCTTTTGTTCTTGATTGTTTTTTTATTTCTGTGTATTGATTTCACTGGCAGTTAGTATTAGAAGTAAGGTACTTATAGAAGTATTTCGATACTCAATTCTTTGGTAAATTATAGAAAATCAAAGTTATACTTTAGTGGTGATTGTCTATTTAATTTTTTGTTAAATTTTACCTTTTGGATTATGAGAATGATTCATATCCTTCTTAACCTTTTGTAATGGTTTAAGCGATGTGATTAGTTTTAAGTGAATATTATTACATGATTAGTTACAAAATTATTATTTTAATGTTGTTGTCGAGATAGTTTTGAGTCTTTGTAATGTATCTTGATTTGCATCTTTAAAAAATAATTTTTTTTTCCTAAATTTATTTATTTTTTCCTTAAGCCTAAAAGAGTTAAATTCGTCTGATATTGAATTATCATAATATCTAGATATAGTTCTCCTCTTTGAACAAAGACTATAATAATTCTTTATAAATTTGTCATCTAATCAAGAGATAGTATATTTTACATTGTTAAATATTTTTTGATCTAAGAAATTTTTTCAGTTTAAATGGAAATTCAAAAAATTTCTTACTATGAATTGGATTTTCGCCTGCATATTGTTCTTGGGTTTTCTTTTTTTAATGTTCCAAAAACATCTATTTTTTTTCTTTCTAGTAGATTTTATAGATTGATAAAGATCTTCATTTCTTAAATATGTCTTAAAAGTGAAAAGTCTAATTTAATCTTATAAAATTGGTTTGTAAGGTAAGATTTGCATCGAATGATTTTTCTACTAGTATTTTAAAAGATGAACTTTAAGTATAATTGATCAACACTATACAAAATCAACTTGTAGAATGAAATTTACATCCACTTATACTAAAAATTCATCTTATCTCTAATAAATATAAAATCTCCAACATATAAAGGTGCGCATTCTGAACAACTATGTCATATACCATATTTTGTCTTACAGTCTCAAATCTCCTTAATTTCATCAATTGTTTTTTTTTAATGCACATAAATTGCTCTTTTTTGCAATAAATACATGACATAATTAAAAATGAAAAAAGACATATTCTAAAATGATATTATTATCTTGCATATAACATTCATTAAAGGAAAGAGTTACAAAGTTTACAACTTGAAAGAAAAATATTGTAAAACAACACAATTTAGGTGAAATTGGGAAATATTACAACATTTTTGTTCATGATCATAAAATTAAACAAAATGAAAATCAAATAAAATTCTTCAATTCAATTATGGATCTTCATGTTCATCATTTTGAAGCTTTTTAGGTTTTGCCAACACTACGAAGGAAAAATGAAAATAATACGATCGTATGAAAAATACAAAAGAAAGAAAAGTGAAAGTGGATGGAAATATGAAACTTTATTGTGGTTCATTAAAAAATCATTAACACTTCTCAAGAGTATGAAAAAAAAAAATTATTGTGGGTTGATCTTACTAGAGGTTATTATAGCACTCTTAGAAAACCTTGTTAAAATACACTTTTTTTAAGTGTGTTAACGGTATCAATTGACCTTTTATCACTACAATTAATGTTACTATAAAGATAAACTCTTAATTATTATATTTTTATGTGTTATATTCATATTTGATCAAACATATATATTCATGATTATTTAGAAATTTTCTTATTATAAATACGTACTTGAAACGAAACTTAAAAGTTGTTTATTTGAAGTAGAAAATGAAGAAAAGCCTTCCTCACATTCGTTTCTTATCTGTAAATCTATTTTATTTGTATTATGATCATAGATTGATTCCTTGATCGAGTTTGCCAGCTGCACACATGACAACTATGCATGTTATCAAGTTTGAATAGGATGATTAAGAATAATTATTAACGATTTAGTAAACAAATTAAGTTATTTTTTAAATAAGCACGTTTGAACTCAAATTTATTTTTCATTCATTAGACGATCAAAACATTTTAAAACTCGCAAATTATTTAGTTAGTTATTATTTAAATGGTAATATTTTCATTTATTATATTTATTTGAAAACTTTTAACATATTATAAATTATTATTTGTATACTATTTGGTATTTCTTAATTTTTTTAATATAAAGCATAACCTTTTTAACCGGTTATTGATTCCATTATTAATTACTTTACCATCAATTTAAGTACAATTCTAAATAAACTATTATATTATTATTATTTATCGGTATAAGGCTATTATATGCTAAATAAAAAAAAACCTTAAAAATTGTAAAAATAATTTAATCATACTGTTAAATCAATTATAATTAAGTTACGTAATTTTAACTAAATCAAATAAGCACTTAATTTTTTATTCTGTTAGAAAATACTTTCGATGTCAATTAAATTATATAACTGTATAGGTATATCTGATATAGAAAGTTTTTTATATTGGTTCACAGCCAATATAAAAAGTGTCACTTTTATATAGGTTAAGACTACAATGAATATAGAAATCGATTAGCAGAATGGGACATTAGACACTGCGAGAAGCTAATTTTACTCAACCAATACCTACAATCAACAATCATCACCACCAGGCTTCATCTTCGTTTTTCACATCCAAAAACACAACAAACAAAGGGAACTCCATTTTTTCACTTTCATCACCACTCATCGTTTTCTTCTCCTATCATATGATGGAGCAATTGATGCAAAGGAAGATCCCATACATGACAAATGCCTAGGTATTCGCATTGCAATTGAAACACATATGAAAAAAAAAACAAAAAAAAACATGGAAATTAAAAAGTCAAACTTAGGAGAAGCACGAGAAAGACAAATATGAAAATAGATCTCATAGATCAGAAAGAAAAAATGAAATTCATGTACATAAAGAGAAATCAAGATATGAATAGTAGAATTAAATGGAAAATAAAAATTAAATATTAGAAAAGAAACCTTATTTTCAAACTTGGCCTTGAGTTTCTTGAAGACAATGTTATTGTTGCTGAGGGCATTAGATGCCATTGAAAGTTGAAAAAAAAAAAAAAGAAATCTAAGACTAGAAATCATTATTTTTTGTAAGACTGGAAATGAAAGTGATAGCGATTGCACCACACAACAACGGAGGAAGCCTAGACGAGAGTGACAATGACGATGAGAGCTTGAGCAATAGGGACAACAAGAAATTGAGAACCAGTAATGACGAGAACTCAAGGAACAACAACAACCGAGAGCAATGAAGGGAATGTAGAGAGGAGAGATTGCAAGGGAAGATGATAGTTGCACAAAGAAGGAAGAATGAGTGAAGCTCGAGAGAGAATGAGAAAATTAAGCATATTATGCTGGTTCTAGGTCAACTGGTATACGAAGTCTTTGCAATTTATTACAAAAATTTCATCGCCCCACTTTCTATATTGGTTTTGGAGCCAACCGACAGTATAGAAAGTATTTGTAATTTATTACAAAATTGTTATTATGTCACTTTTTATACTAGTTATAAGTAGAATTGGTATAGAAATATTTATTCTTTATTACAAAAAATGTTACTGCACCACTTTCTATACCGATTATAACTAGAACCAATATAGAAAGTCTTATCTTATTTACGATTTACCATTGCATCACTTATTATGATAAGTAAATTGCAACTGATATAAAAAATATTCATAAATTGATTTTTGCACTAATGAAGTTCAAAGTTTACTCATTATTTAAATAAGAAACTAAGCTTAAGCATCATTCATTTTAACAAGTTAAACCTAAACTTATGATTCTATCATAGACATTTTACATTGGATATTTTCAATTTTTTACGTGAGGTAACACTCTAACGTAGATGTGGATGACGTAAATTTACTTTGGATATAAACTCTGATGTAAATTTAGGTTGGACTTGGCTAGGTTTGACATAAATTTTGAATTTTTTTTAAGTTAATTTTGTTTTGACTTAAACAAAAAAAATTCACAACACAATATAACTTTCAACTAAATTTTCAACAAAGAAGTATAATCTAACCTAAAAATAGCTAAACAAGAAAATAACTTAAATTACTCTATATATGTTGAAGGAAGAGGGTTGTCCACTACTTTATATAACTTGAACAATAACAATATCAATTTCAAAAATAAAATAGAAATTTAGATAGTTAACTTCAATAAAGAACACTGAATCACAATCCAATTGAATACGAATCACCTTCACACAAAACCAATCATAAAGACAAAAGAAGAACGTTCTTGGGTCATCAATGTAAAGAGAAACGAGCTCGTCACAAGAGAAGAGAATGAAAAACACCAAAATTGAAAAGAGAAAGGAAGAAGAGATTATAAACACATTTACATGGGATATCCTAAGGTCTTATCTAAATTTTAAAATTTACGCCGGACTAGAACACAATGCGACATATTGAAATATATGCAAAATCTCAAGACATCCCACATATAAAAGTTTCTTTTAATTACAAAAGATTCATCACACATTTTTCATATCAAGTTCTTTGATATTAGATGATAAATATATGATGTAAATGACTCTTTTTTCACTAGTGTAGCTTTTCAAGTATATATAATGATTCATCCTTCAAATATATGTAAGATATTTTTTAGGCTTGACCAAACAATTTTACAATTTAGATAAATGTGACTATTAATCAAAATCAATGCATAAATTGAAGAGAAAAATAGTGAGTATTCATAAAATTTGAATTCAAGAGCTAATGATTTGTATGCATATATATATATATA
>Ga0214543_1005266_pt1 | contig 23962 bp, 13 predicted proteins | sample CNSS2metaG_FD_160094 | JGI IMG/M metagenome (GOLD analysis project Ga0214543, IMG submission 160094) | Root nodule microbial communities from cowpea collected in UCLA plant growth center, Los Angeles, California, USA - CNSS2 | ecosystem: Host-associated > Plants > Roots > Nodule | place: USA... | reverse complement strand
ATTAAAATATTTGTTATAATTTTGTTGTGCAATGCAGGATCTATTGCCTAAAGTCCAAGGCTTACAATGAACATCATGCTGATTTAAGAAGTAATCAAAGTTGTGTACAAAAGGAAGTTATGAAGTTCATTAACAAAAAACACATTATAGGTATGTAATTTGGTCTTCTTTTATTGTTATTTTTTTAAAGACATTATATTATAACCTTATAGGTTAATAAATATCACAAAATAAATTGTTATTATCAAAAGTATTACATTTAAAAAAATCCGTGCGTTGCACGGGTAGAAAGACTAGTTATTAAAACATTATCCAACTCTAGTTGTTCTTGTGCTTTAAGCCTAATTCATGCATATCACAAAAATTATGTATAAAGTGAAAAACGATATTGGAGAAAAGCAGATTAAATTTCTGAATTTATTTTCTTTATAAATAAATATTTTAACCTTTTATTTTATTGCAATTAAAGCTGGATCCAGGTAAAATATTTTAAAAGGCTGTTTATTTGTTAATTTAAATTAACTTCAACTGCAATAATTAGGAGTATTGATTTATATTAGGTTTTATACCAATAATTTTAAAATTGATTAATGTTTTAAAACAAAATGAAAAAAAGAATATTATTCTAAATTCATGAAGTGGCAACAACTAAAATCTGTCAAAGTTGTGCGTTGGGTCCGAATGGCAATTGGATATTAATGAGGCCAAGTCTTTACTATACTAATATTTTGTATTCTTTATTGAGTTGTCTCGTTTGTTGCTTTGGAGGAGATGTCAGTAAACACGTTGTGATGCATGGATTAAATACATATACATGTGCAATGTTAGATTCCATGCCATTATTTTTACTCATAAATTAACGTCAAACAACTTTGCATGCATATATCTTTTGCCTTATTTTCGTCATTTCATGGTTGTGTCAGTTAGCACGTTATATTGCTAAAAACAAATGATTTTATTCTCGTCATTTCATAACTTGGTCGTCGAATTTGAGTACACACACTCAAGTTGCTTAATATTTTTGATGATTAGGTGGGCATGGCTGAAAATTATGTAAGATGTAGAACCACTGGGTTTTATTTTATACGTAATGTTAGCCACCCATATTGAATAAATGGCTTAAAGTTGGCAGATATTACATTTCATAGTTTTGCAAATATATAATTTCTACCTCTACAAAATTTTAATCGTATATTTCACCCTACAGTTTTCTAAAATTAAACAGCTAATGTTTCTTGGCCCTCAAACACTTTTCGAGGTAAAGCCATCTCAAATAAAATAGTTCCTCATTATCTTTAGCCAGTCCTTCATTCACGTAACTAAGCTGCGCACTTCCAATTTTCACGACCCTTTCTTCTCTTTGATTTGGCCACTTCCTTTCCAACCATGCCAGTCCTAGAAACACTTGGTGGTGCTCTTCTTCAGGTGCTGTTTGACAAGCTCGATTCTCGTCGAATTCTTGACTACTTCCGCCAGAGAGATCTCGATGAAAAGCTGCTGAAGAAGTTGAAGAGGAAGCTGATGGACATCAATGCTGTGATAGATGATGCAGAACAAAAGCAGTTCACTAATTCATTGGTCAAGGAATGGCTTGATGAGGTCAGAGACATCTTGTATGATGCAGAGGATCTGTTGGAGCTAATACACTATGCGTACTCCAAGACTAAGTTGGAAGCTGAATTCCAGACCAGTTCAAGCAAGGTACACAGTTTTGAATCTAAGATCATAGCACTCCTAGATGATCTAGAATCTCTTTTGAACCAAAGGATTGTTAGAGATTTCAAAATTTCTAGCACTGTTAGATCTGAATTGGGTAATAAAGTGTCGGAGAAAAAAGTTGAATCAACATCGTTGGTGGCTGAAGATGATGTTATTTATGGTAGAGATGAGGACAAAGAAATGATCATTAGTTGGCTGACATCAGACAGTGACAATCATAACTGCCCGTCAGTACTTTCTATTGTCGGCATGGGTGGGATGGGTAAGACCACACTTGCTCAACATGTATTCAACATGTATTCAATGACCCAAAGATCAAGGAAGCTCCATTTGATGAAAAGGCTTGGGTTTGTGTTTCTGATGAATTTCATGTTTTCAAGTTAACTAGAGCAATTCTTGAGGCCATCAGTCGCTCAACTGATGATAGCAGAAACCTAGATATGGTTCAGGGAAGATTGAAAGAAAAGTTGACAGGAAGGAAGTTTCTCCTTATCATGGATGATGTTTGGAACGAAGACCGAGACCAATGGAAATCATTACAAACTCCTCTTAAATATGGGGCTAAGGGAAGTAAAATTCTGTCACAACACGCAGTAATAAAGTTGCTTCTACTATGGATTCAAACAATATACACCAATTAAAGCAATTAAAGGAGGATCACAGCTGGCAAGTTTTTGCTAAACATGCAATGCAAAATGATAGCTCTACATTGAATTCCGAGTTGAAGGAGATTGGCGTGAGAATAGTTAAAAAGTGCAAAGGATTACCTCTAGCCCTCGAAACGGTAGGATCTCTTTTACACTCAAAGTCATCTGTTTCAGATTGGGAATGTGTATTGAGAAGCGAGATATGGGACTTATCGATAGAAGATAGTAAAATTATCCCCGCTTTGTTGTTGAGCTATTTCCATCTCCCTTCTCATCTCAAGAGATGTTTCTCTTATTGTGCATTATTCCCCAAAGACTATGGGTTTTGCAAGAAGAGCTCAATTCTATTATGGATGGCTCAAAATTTTCTACATTGCTCTCAACAATGTAAGTCTCCAGAAGAAGTAGGTGAACAATACTTCAATGATCTGTTATCGAGGTCATTCTTTCAACAAATAACTAGGTACAACAAGACATATTTTGTCATGCATGACCTTCTCAATGATTTGGCCAAATATGTTTCTGGTGAATTATGCTTCAGGTTGGGAGTTGATAGTGCAGAAAGAGTACCAATAACAATTCGTCACTTTTCAATTGGGAAGGATCCTGTTGAATATCATGAATGTAGGAGTTTATGTGATGCTAAAAGGCTACGGACATTTATCTCCTTGTTTGGGAACTGTGTGATGTCAATACAAGAGTTGATCTCAAACTTTAAGTTCTTACGAGTCTTATCATTATGCTGGTGTTATAACATAAAAGAGGTGCCTGACACCATAGGAGATCTTATACATCTTCGTTCATTAGACCTTTCACGTACCTGCATAAAGAGACTTCCCGACTCAACCTGTTCACTCTGTAACTTGCAAGTGTTTTGATTTGAAGGAGTTGCCCTCGACATTGCACGAGCTCACTGATTTGCGTCGCCTTGAACTTATGGGAACCACTTTAACAAAGGCTCCACTACTTTTAGGAAAAATGAAGAATCTTCGAGTATGGATGAATAGTTTTGAGTTCAGTATTCAAGAACTAGGAGATGTCGATCTTCATGGAGAGCTTTTAGTTAAAAATCTTGAAAATATCGTGAATCCCTGTGATGCACTGGTAGCGGATGTGAAGAATAAAACACATCTTTTAAGACTACGTTTAGAATGGAATTTGAAGCGGAGCAATGACGATTCAATAAAAGAAAGAGAAGTGCTTGAGAATGTGCAACCTTCCAAACATTTGAAGAACTTGTCAATCAGTGGCTATAGTGGAACACAATTTCCTCGTTGGTTATCTGATGATTCTCTACCCAATGTGACATCTTTAGAATTGAAAGACTGTAAGTATTCCCTATGGTTGCCTTCACTTGGACTTTCAAGATTTCTGAAGCACTTGATCAAATAGTGACGATTAATGCTGATTTTTACGGGAATAACTCTTGTGCATTTCCATCCTTGAAAAGTTTGATCTTTAGTGATATGAAGGAATGGGAAGAATGGCAATGCATGAGGGGAGCTTTTCAAAGTCTTGAATGTCTTTGTGTGATGAATTGTCCCAAATTGAAAGGACACTTGCCAGAGCAACTTTCTTATTTAAAAGAATTAATTATTAATGATTGTGAACAACTTGTGGCTGCAATTCCCAGGGCGGTAGAAATTGGAGGTGTGAAGATGGAGGCATCTTCATTTGATATGATAGGACCCCTCGTATCTCATAAACCATTGGTATTCTTTGCTTGAAGAATTGGATATTAGTAAAGGTTGTGATTCTCTCACGAGCTTCCCTCTAGACTTGTTCCCTAAACTCTGCAGCCTTTGTTTAGACGAGTGTCATAACCTACATATGATATCGCAGGAGCACCTTCATACTGATTTGGTGAGTCTGAAAATTAAAAATTGCTCTGAATTTGAATCATTTCCCAATGATGGATTATTTGCACCTCAGCTAGAGACATTTTATATTGAAGGGTTGGAGAAATTGAAATCAATGCCTAAACGCATGTCTTCCCTCCTTCCATCTCTTGGTGAGCTCACGATATGCAACTGTCCAAGAGTGGAGTTGTCTGAGGGATGTTTGCCATCCAAACTTGTTGCCTCACTAAAAGGGGTGGATTGTTTCCCAGGTGAAAGTTTTCTCCCATTCTCTCTTAGTGAATTAGAGATAAATGATTGTCCAAATCTTAAGAAACTGGACTACAAGGGTCTCTATTACCTCTCTTCTCTCCAAAAATTGAATCTTTTTAAGTGCCCCTTACTCAAACAGCGCTGCAAAAAACAAGGTGAAGACTGGATCAAGATTTCTCGCATTAAAACCATATGGGTTGATTATGAACAAGTAAACAGAAAAGACTAGGCACAAGTTGAAAATTACTAAGGTGTCCGGTGCCAATTCTCCACATTGTCTTTGAAGCATTTCAAATACGATTATATTTGTATGAATATTTGAGTCTCGAGTTCTCCACTTTCTTCATGCATCAAATTTTCGTCTCTTTAATGTCTTATTACCGATATTTTCTTTTGAAGTTGGATGACAATGCTTATGTTTAGTAGATTCTTAAAGTCTTACAATGCGCATTGTTGTCATCTAATTATTGAAAAAAAAAAAAGAAATCCAATTATTGAACAATGCTTTTGTGGAATTAGATTGAAAGAGTTGCAAATAAGGAGCAGTGGTGTTGATATGAAGGAATGGGAAGAATGGCAATGCATGACGGGTGCTTTTCTATGTCTTCAACGTCTTTCTCTCACGAACTGACCTAAATTGAAAGGGCACTTGCCAGAGCAACTTTCTCATTTAAAAATACTAACTATTGATCAATGCGAACAAATTGAGGCTACGATTCTCAAGGGTGTAGAAATTGAAGATGTGAAGATGGAGCCTTCTTCATTTGATATGATAGGGCCCCTAGTATTTGATACTCCTCTTGAATCCTTAAGTATTTATTCTTGTCCGGGCATAAACATTCCCTTAAACCATTGGTACTCTTTGCTTGTAGAATTGGATATTAGTGAAAGTTGTGACTCTCTCACGAACTTCCCTCTAGACATTTTTCCAAAACTTTGCGACCTTTGTTTAAACGAGTGTCATAACCTACAGATGATATCGCAGGGGCACCCTCATACTCATCTGAAGAGTCTGACAATTCAAAAGTGCTATAAATTTGAATCATTTCCCTGTGAAGGATTATTTGCAACGCAGCTAGAGAGCTTTTTCATTGAAGAATTAGAGAGATTGAAATCAATGCCTAGATTCATGTCTGTGCTGCTTCCATCTCTTAATTATTTGTCTATACGCGATTGTCCAGGAGTGGAGTTCTCTGACGGATGTTTGCCATCAAATCTAAAAGAAATGCGTCTCTTCAACTGCTCCAAACTTGTTGCCTCACTAAAGGGTGTTTGGGGAACCAACCCTTCTCTAAAATCCTTGTATATTCGTAAAGTGGATGTGGAGTTTTTTCAGAGTGAAGGTTTTCTCCCACTCTCTCTTACTAATCTAGAGATATATGATTGCCCAAATCTTAAGAAACTCGACTACGAGACTCTTTCTCCCCTCTCTTCTCTTGAGAAATTGGATATTGTGAATTGCCCCAGCCTCCATTGCTTGCCAGAGGAGGGTCTGCCCAAATCTATTTTAGAACTCGGAATCAAAAGTTGTCCGTTGCTCAAACAGCGGTGCAAGAAACAAGAAGGTGAAGACTGGGCAAAGATTGCTCATATTAAAACCTTATGGGTTGATTTCGAACAAGTAAACATAAAAGACGAAGCACAAGTTGGAAAATACTAAGGCACCAATTCTCATATGCCTACATTTTCAACAGGTGCTAATTCTCCACAACATGAGGCATTTCAAATACAATCTTATTCACCGCAAATATTTTAATCTCTAGTTCACCATCTTTCTTCACGCATCACCTTTTGTTCCCTTAAATGTTCTGTTTTACGTGCAAGAATTCTGTTATTGATTTTGATACAACACGGGCTTTATTGATGAAGAGGTCCACTAGAGTGCACAAGAAACCTAATTGGCTAAAGGATTTTGTTTAAAAAAAATGCTTTTCAGTAGTTTAAATATGCTTGTTTTATGAACGAGGCTTTTAGACCCAATATGTTTTTTTTCCTCTGTAAGCTACTGGACCACAAGTTCCCTATTTAGGGATCGGAATGTATTGGAACGAGACACAAAGAGATAAATTTTTAACCTAGTTTTCTTTTCCTCCCCTCACCTATCTTAGCAGGTACCTAACATTGATGCTTTCATTGATTTCTCCATGCCTCCCAAACCACAATCCAAAGAACTAGAGGACATCCTCAATGCTATCCAGGATCGCTTGACCGCCATCCAAACCCAGATGGAGACCCAAGAACAACGCCAATCTGCCCTAGAAACCAAAAACGAGTCCCTCCACTCCTCACTTTCATTTCTCATAGACCAGGTATCCTCACTCCCTCCCCCCAACCCAACAACCATACCCTCACCCTTTCATAGTTCCTCCATGCATTCTATCCATAACTACCAGCAACCCCATATAGGCACAACCTCTACGTCCATCCCTTTTATTCCTGACTCCTTCAATAGTCATCTCCACACTGCTACCACTATGACTACATAACCTATTACCAACCCACCCCCACCACCACTCATACGTCCCCCCAAACTCCAACTAGCCTTCTTCGAAGGTCCTGATCCACTAGATTGATTATTTCAAGCAGACCAATATTTCACTTTTTACCAAATACCCGTAGAGAAACGTCTCTCTATGGTGGCATTTCACATGAAGGGAGAAGCCCTTAGCTGGTTCAAGTGGATGCACCACAACAATCTGCTCACCGATTGGCACTCATTCACTCGCGCACTTGAACTTCGTTTTGGCCCCTCCTCGTACACGAACCACCAAGCGGAACTCTTCAAATTACAACAACACGGGTCCGTTTCTGAATACCAAACACGCTTTGAGAAACTATCTAATTGCGTTATTGGTTTATCCTCAGACACCATCCTAAATTGTTTCATTTCTAGCCTTCAACCTGAAATTCGAAGGGAACTTACCATCCTTCACCCATACTCCATATCTCAAGCCATAGGATTGGCAAAATTAATAGAGGATAAGATTAAAGATTCTAAGCCCAAATATCCTCAGCCCCAACCCCATAACCCTACCCATATCCACCCGCCACAAAACCCTAATAACTGCATTCCTCAACATCAACCAATCACTACTCACCTACCAATCAAACGCCTCACGCCCGCATAACTTCAACAACGGCGAACTCAAGGACTGTGCTATAATTGTGATGAAAAGTTCACCCCAGGCCATAAATGCTCCACTACGCGATTCTTGCTGCTAATGGACCTTTCGGTTTGTCTAATGCCCCATCTACTTTTTAGGCAGCCATGAACGACCTTCTTCGCCATATCTATGTCAGTTTGTTCTGGTTTTTTTATGACATCTTAGTCTACAGTCCTACTTTGGAGGACCATCTCACTCATTTACATGTTGTTTTGGAATTATTAGAACAACATCGTTGCGGATGCACTATCTCGCCAAGACATGGATGACCCTCCAATGATAATGGTCCTATCGACTCCTATCCCCCTCATCTTCAAGGAATTAAAACATTTTTAATCCACTACAGTCGGCCAAGATCTCATCCAGTCCTGCACTCAACACCACCCTCTACCAAGTTTGTTTTACACTCGTTAAGGCATCCTGTTTTTTCGCAATCAGATCTTTCTCCCACCAATCAGCAATCTTCGAGAAAGAATCCTCAGGGAATTTCATGCCTCCCTCACCACAGGTCATTCAGGGGTGAAACCCACGCTCTCCAGATTTGCTGCATCCTTCTATTGGCCAGGATGGACCCGTGATGCAAAGAAATTTATCCAGCAATGCCATATTTGCCAAAGCAACAAGTACCTGCCCAACAAACCACATGGGTTAATATAACCTCTCCCAACCTAGAATCAAGTTTGGGAAGATTTATCTATGGATTTCATAACCCACTTACCTTCATCGGCAGGCCACACCACCATCTGGGTCATCTGTGACCGTTTGACCAAATACGCCCATTTCATAGCTTCACCCACACATTACACTGCCCCGAGCCTCGCACAACGTTTTTCTGTTGAGATTTGTTGTCTTCATGGCATGCCAAGGACCATCATTTCAGATCGGGATCCAATCTTTGTCAGCACCTTTTGGAGAGCCCTATTCAAAGCACAAGGCACCACACTTTAGTTTAGCTCATCATATCATTCGCAGACCGACGACCAAATGAAAGTTTTGAACAGAGGATTAGAAGCTTACCTTAGGTGTTTCACCAGTGAACACCCTCGCACAACTGGTACAAATATCTTCATCTCGCCGAGCTTTGGTACAACACATCTATATATTCGTAGATAAGTTATCTACGAAATATATTTTCATAGATAAAGTTACCTACCAGCTCAATACCTACTAAATTAACTTCGTAGATAATTCGTAGATAAAAGCACATTACCTACGGAAATTTGATGTAGATAATAAGTTGATTTCTTGTAGTGACAAACGTCACATTTCTTATTTACTTATTATATAATTTAAGATGTGTATTTAAACTGTAAATCACGATTCATTTGAAGATAAAAGAGATGAATAAAATAAAAATTGAGAAATGAATAAATAAAAATAAAAATTGAATGTATTTATTTGTTAAAAATTAAAAAAAAAAGGATGGAGAGATAATAAAAACAACTAAGAAAAAAAATCTCTCAATTGCAATATTTAAATTTAAAAAATAATATATACTTTAATTAGAAAAAAGTACTTACTTTTACAACTTATATATTAATTAAAAAAGAAAAAAATTATATTTTAACTCTTATTTTTTTATTTTCATTCTTTATTTTTGATATAATTTAAAGTAAGTTATTAATTTTATAAAATAAATAATAATATATTAATTAATGATTCACACTAAATTTTATAAAAAAAATAAATAACAATACTAAAAAAAGATTAAAATCATTGTGTAAAGGAAAACACATCAGATGTGATTGAAGAATTGTCTGTGAAAATATCTGTTTGCTAACATTAATACTGGTCGGATGGAGTGGTCTAAAAGGCTTGCTAACATCAGAAACCGATGCCCCAACACTGTGTGGGCGGTGGCAAACAATTAAACACTGGCGATTCCTGGTCCGTTGACGTGCCAGAAGGAACTAAAGGTGCCCGCATTTGGGCCTGAACTGGTTGCCACTTCGACGGGTCGGGTCGAGGTGGATGTCAGACCGGTGATTGTGGCGGGGTCCTATAGTGCCAAGGATACGGTACACCTCCGAACACCCTAGCGGAATACGGGCTGAACGGGTTCAACAATTTGGACTTCTTCGACATCTCCCTGGTGGACGGTTTCAACGTTCCGATGGAGTTCAATCCAACGTCGAACGAATGCTCACGTGGCATATCATGCACCGCTAACATTAACGGACAGTGTCCCGCTGAGCTTAAGACCGAAGGCGGTTGCAACAACCCATGTACTGTCTACAAAAGCAACAAATACTGTTGCAATTCCGGAAGTTGTTCTGCTACTCCTCTCTCCAAATTCTTCAAGGATAGGTGCCCCGATGCTTATAGTTACCCCAAAGATGATCCCACCAGCACCTTCACTTGCCCCATGGAACTAACTATAAGGTTGTCTTTTGCCCTTAAAAACACACACTATATATATATATATATATATATATATATATATATATATATATATATATATATGACAAGGATATTTTGACTACTAAATTTTGACAACTTTCTCTTGCAACATGAGGTGTCATCTTCTAAGTGGTTTTGAAATATTAAAAATGAGAAAATGAAAAAATGGAAAACCACTTAAAAAATGATACCTAAGATTGTAAGAGAAAGTTGTCAAAATTTAGTAGTCAAAAAATTTTTTTATATGTATATATATATATATATATATATATATATATATATATATATATATATATGCATTCAAAATAAACAAAGAGTAATGATACTTTAACCTGGTAAAAGTTACCCATTTTTAACTCAGTGAGGTGGCAGCTGAAGTGTAATTTCATTTTTTCATTTATAATTATATTGGAATGATGTGGTGGAAAATTAAATGAGGGGAAATGAAAGGACAGGGTGCAGGGCGCGTGATATGAAGAGAAAACTAGGTTTTGGCTTCTGCTGCTCGCTCATGTCAATGAAAGTGTGATTTCTTCTGCCATTCATTTCTTGTTTTGCTTGTCCCACTCCATGCGAAACTCAATCCCTAATTTTTCTGTTGCCATTCACAAGGTTCTTTTCGAACCTTTTTAGCCCCTTAGGACCTGGGTCTCTTTGTTTGTCTCTCGTTTTTTGTAGCCAGCAAAACTGCGGCTGTTTCTGATAAGATTCCAGCCACCGCTAACGGCACAAAAACGTTTGAGAGAGCAACATGTGCAGCGACAATGAGGGTTTCCTTCCAGCGGCGAAAAATGCTTCCTTCCTCTAGCGACGAGAGCTTCCTTCCATCGACGATAAGGGTTTTCTAATCGTGGCGACGAGGCTTTCCTTCAACGATGGACAAGGACTTGTCCAGGTGGGGTTCATAGCGGAGTTGTTCGCAAAGTGTAGTTGTAGATTGAAGCCCACAACCCATTTTCCCATAGTAACAAACATTTAAACTTTCAAGATGTAATTTTTAGCCTGCGAAACTAGTGTGTAAAAAAATTATTACCTTTTGCTAATTATATTTTGTGTATTTTGGAACAGGTTGTGGTGAGAATTAAGCTTGAAAATATCAACGGTAAAGAGAGGATTGGGAAATTACAAAGGTTTCTTCTGATGCCCTGTGTACTGGGGACATAAAGTTCATGTTTGATGAAGTTTTTTTATGCCAACTCCAATCAGGTAGGAACTTAATTTCATTGTTTGATTGGGATTGATGTTTTCAATCTTAAAGTATCTCTCTTGATTTAAGAAAAAAATAGTAATTTGAAATTATATCAGTTTGTTGTAATAATGAGGAAAAGGAGAGTTGTTTTATTCAATGTTTTTGCTGTTTGGTTTTCTTTTAAGAGAACATCAATCTTGAATTTGATTTATGAGCTGTTCTATGTTCAGAAAGATGTTTTTCAGTCAGTGGGTGTTCCCTTGGCTAGAAACATCTTAGTTGGACATATATAATTATGCCACGCATAAGTGTGGTAATCAAATATTAATGGACATCATAGTTAAACATGGTTTATCTATTCATTAACTTTTGTTTTAAGTATTTTTATGGCAAATGAAATCATACAGGTCACCATGATAGAAAGTATTGAACATTATGGAAATTGCACCGAAACCAATTTAATATATATATATATATATATATATATATATATATATATATATTAAATTTTGAATGATTGAGTTTGGATTACAACATAGGGGAGACTTGTTTTTTATGAGCAACAATTCAACTATCAATATTGTTCATTTTTTGAGTTAAATCAGAACTTAAGTTTCCTTTATAAAGCTTCTCAAAACAGTAATGAGTTGGTCGATTAATGTTGGTAATGTGTTTCTTCCTTTTATTTGGTTGTGCTCAAAAACAAATATACAACAAACGAATTGGCGAATTACTCAATTCTATCCAACAGAACCTTGAGGTAGGCATATGCTTCCGTTATTTTGGTACAAGTTTTCATGAATTTATTGTTTCTCGTTTATGCTCTACATACTTGTTACCTTTATCAAAAGTATTGCAGATGAAGGATGATTCAAGAAATGCTTCTTATATTGAAAATCTAATTGAGAAATACGTCACTAATTATGATTATGTGGCACAAATTTTGATTAAGGTAGGGAATCATGAAAGGCTACATTGTTGAAATGTATATGTAATTTATGAGAAGCTAAAAGCTTTGGTTTTGTTAGTTGATAGTTTTGGATTAACTATTGTATGCATTTTCCCATTAATGACAGCGATCTTTATTGGTTGTATGCTGCAGTACCTTTCAAGAGGTAAAAGGGAGTTGTTTGGTCTCAAAAAAATGACTTTGGCAAACCTTGTAGGAACACTGGTTTTCTCTAGTCTCATTGTCGGCACCAAAACATGACAACACTATGCCTTCTTGCATAGGGCTATGTACGGTTATAGTGTTAAGAAATAGAATTGTTTATGCCAACCTTAGGTGGTTGGTTCATAGTGAACCATATAAGTCTTTTGTTATAAATTATGAATTTGAAAAAACTTGATGTACTTAAATCTATATTTATTCCTAAACATGTCCTGTGCACAAAATCAGGTAACATACTTTGGAAGTGTTCATAATACTTCAGTTGAACAAAGAAAATCATTTTCAACTAACAACCTTTAGTTTATTTTTCTATATTTATTTTTAGTGTTAGGTAGGTACATTGTTACTTCTACTTTGTTTAAAAGAAAACATAACAAGGTTCTTATTTTCATTGTTCTAATTGTGAGTGTCAAAATATACAATTTAATATCATTTTTTATATGCATAAATAAATATCCACAAAGCATACATACGAGCTGATGAAAAAAATGTAATTAAATTGTAATTAAAATATCTTATATAGAAAAAGAAACACTATCAAAATCAATTGTCTTTATGTGTATAATTATGTGTCTTTATTAGTGTAAAATTTTGTAAAAGTAACATCTCATTGAATTTTTGAGGAAACCATTGGCTGAAATTAGAAAAACATTAAAAACTTAGGTAAGAAAGGAAGACATTTAAAAATAAATTGTCTTAATGTGTACAAATATATGTCTTTCACCCAATGGGTATAAACATTGTCATTAAAAAAATAAATAATTGCACAAGAAATTGTCTTTACATGTACAATGTCATGGTATGTGTTCCCACAACATTAAATGGTTACTTCCAATACGCTATTAATTTTGATTAGTTGCATGAAGAACTCAAGTAACAAACGTAAGTGTCTTTTTGTGGATAAACATCTGTCTTTTTTTTATAAGATTTTGTACACATTGGCTGTACTAATTCAATTAAGTATTAGTTGGCTGACAATTAAGTATTAGTTGGCGGACAAACTCAACGTCCACTGATACTACAAAAGCACATTTGAAAGGCTACCTCCATACCACATTATCTCTATACTACAATATCAGTAACAAACGTAGGTGTCTTTCTATGTACAAACATCTGTCTTTTTTTTTATAAGATTTTGTACACATGGTCGTTCTCATTCAATTGAGTATTTCCAATAGCACTAATTTTGGTTACTCCCAATATACTATTAATTTTTATCAGTTGCTTGACCAACTCAACGTCCACTGATACCACAAAAGCACATTTGAAAGGCTGCCTCTATACCATAGTAAGTGTCTTTCTGTGTACAAACATAGGTCTTTTTCTTTGTAATATTTTGTACACATGGTTGTGCTCATTCAATTAAGTATTTCCAAAAACACTAATTAGTTACTCCCAATATGCTATTAATTTTTGTTAGTTGTTTGACCTATTCAACGTCCACAGATACCGCAAAAGCAAATTTGAAAGGCTACCTCAATACCATACCATAGTATCAGTAACAAACGTAAGTGTTTTTATGTGTATAAGCATCTGTCTTCTTTTTAGTAAGATTTTGTACACATGATTGTACTTATTCAATTAATTATTTCCAATCACACTAATTGGTTACTTTCAATTTGTTATTAATTTTTATTTGTTGCTTCGCCAACTCATCCGTTCAGTGCCATCACATAAGCACATTATAAAGACTTACTCAATATCATAGTACTAGTGAAAGACTAAGTGTTTTTCTGTGAACAATTATTTTTTTCGTAAAATTATGTCTGTGTGATCGTGCTTATTCATAGTTCTCATAACAGTAAATAGTCAACTCCAAGCATGCAATCAAACAAAAGCAAATGATTTTAAATAATGTTATATATTGAAAATGGTTATTAAAAATTAAAAATCAAAATATAAAATCATACTAGTGGTTGACTATTCAAACATATATAATAAAATTCAAATAAAATTTTTCTCTTAAACCAGGTAGAAGTAACATTGTACCCAAGCTAACACTAATAAACATAGAAAAACACTTAATTGAATAAGAACGACAATATGTACAAAATTTTATTTAGAAAAAGACATATAATTATACACAGAAAAAAAAAACTTAATTGAATAAGAACAAAACACTTAATTGAATAAGAACGATCATATGTAAAAAATTGTATTTTAAAAAAGACATATAATTGTACATAGAAAAACACTTAATTAAATAAGAACTATTAACACTTAATTAAATAAGAACTAAAATGTGTACAAACTTTTATTTAGAAAAAAGACATATAGTTGCACACAAAAAAACACTTACGTCTTTCACTAGTGTTGACTAAAGCTTTAAAATGTGCTTTTATGGTGACAATGAACGGTTGAGTTAGTGAAACAACTCATGAAAATTAATAGTGTATTGAGAATAATCAATCAGTGTTATTAGAGTTATTTCATTGAATAAGCACGACCATATGTACAAAATGTCACCAAGAAAAAAATAGTTACGTGTACACAGAAAGACAATTATGTTTGTCACTGCTACCATTTACTATTTTGGAGCCTACTTAATTTTGGTAGTTTCCACACACGTAATTCTCACACACAAAATGGTCTAACAGTAACAAACTTAAATGTCTTTATCTGTACAACTATTATACTTAAATTTGTACAAGTATACTTAAATGTCTTTCTCTGTACAAGTATATGTCTTTTTATGTGTACGACTTTGCACACCAGTTAAATTATGAAAAAAAATTATAAAACTCTAAAAAAATATATAGTAGTATACAAATAAAAATGAACAAAAAAAAATTAATTGACTGGGGAACAATTTTAAAGTGCTAAAAAGTTTAAAGATCCAAAAAATAGAAAATATTAAAAGTCATTCTGAAATCGTAATACAATTTCATATTTAAACCTAATTCTAATTTGTTTACTTCCACCACTTGATAGTGAGATGGTGCACCACTTTACATATATGCATATTCAATGAATAAAGAACATAAATAATTGAAATTCAAATAAATTAAGATTAATTTATGTTAATATGTATAAATTTAAACTATAAAAATATGCAAATGTACAATTAAAATTATGTGTAGGGACTAAAAGATAAAATTGGTACAATTATAAAAATCAAATAAATAATTCAATATAATAAGAAAGCAAATGGATTACTATAATCATCCTGCAATTTTATTTAATGATTGGTGTTGGTTAGTAAATGGAGTCCAACCAATCAATCTTATGCCTCGTAGTATCTTTGGATGATAATCATAAATAATTAAATTTTTTAGTATTTTAATATTTACCATATCATTAAGATTAAATATATCTTTACCTCTTTTAGGAAAAAGTAAAGACATACTTTGGAATCATTTACTACTTAAGAAATGGATTTAGTAATATGTTTTCCAATCAACAGTTAAGATTTGTTATCATAGTATTAAATATTTTCTTACATATATCATGATATCAATTAAAATATATTTAGAAATAAGAAATCACAACTCTGTTTATTACCTCTTCCTATAGAAGGCCAGACATGCACTTAAGCATATACTTCTAAGCAATCTTTATGTACACAATTTTCTCTTCATGAGTAAATTACATAATTACACAGATTATATCTATCAAAATAAACTTCCAATTATTTGCACATTAATTTTTACCAAAACACCAGGAGGTCCAATGTCAACTATATATGTGTCTAATCAAGTCCACTATACACAACGATAGAGGCAAGCATGCAGCAAATGCACAAGAAAGTAAACACCTCTATCAAGAATATAAATTAATAGAACATTTTATGGGTTGCCAACTATATAAATAAATTTCAATCAAAGTACAAATTGTTTATAATAGCATTGAAGATGATTTGCATGTCTCTGAAGGGTACTAGTGAAAGCATAAACAGAAACAAATAGATAAGCTACTAAGGTTATTGGTGATATGCTAAGCAAAGCATAAACAGAAACAGATAGATAAGCTACTGAGATTATTGGTGATATGCTAAGCAAAGAGCCATGATTTATGTGTAACTCACCCTTTGTCTAGCATTGGAATGATTTGGTGTGGTGGGTCTGCTCGGATTCCCATCTCCTTCGCGACAATGAAAAAGTGGATGCCGAAGCCATTGAACTTGACCACAATAGCTTCCTTGATAAGGCACAAGCAGTAGTTGCGGCAGTCGTGGACGAGGTTGACGACGGTGAGGCCGTTCTCACGCCGGTGAGGGCGCGCTCACCGGACAGCAAATTGTAGTGCATCCCCATAAACACATAACCACCACATCACACGTATAAAACAGAGAACAATCGAAAATGAAAAAACCCTAAAATCCAATACTTGCAGAATCGAACAACAACATTCGGTCAACAATAACTTTAACAAAAAGAAAATTAAAATATGCTTACAAACAAAGAAAGCAACTCAAACCCAACCACACACCAAGCAACAAACTTTCGACTGCTATTCGGAAGGAAAAAAATAGGGTTCGAAACGACTCCGCCAAGGCACCAGAACCAGACGACACACTGGGATGGTTATCAGGGGCTAGGGTTTTCAATAGTTTATGTGGTTCACGAGTTACCGAAGAAGAAACAGGAAAAAGAATGCAAACACCAAAAGGAATATCGACAAACATTTCTTCTTTCGAAGAATAACTTGTTAGAATTAATTGACGAATTAATTCTATTAGTGACTCATTTGAAATATTATGATGGGCCCAATTGTGATTTAATAAAAATATAAAGACTTATTGGTTATTATTATGGGAAGTGATAATAAAATAAAATAAAGATAAAGATAAAATAAAAACCAACTTGATGGACGTTGGTTTATAAAAGGAATTGGGATTCTGTCTCTGGCCATAAGGTTCTTTTCACAGTAACCCATCAAGAACGGTGTGAGAAGATAAAGAAAGGCAAAGAGATATGTTCCTACAGAGAACAAATAAGATGAGTTAGGCACAAGTGTCACCTTACCATGTAGTCCGCTATCTCTTCAGTTGGTCTCTCCTCGGTTGATACATGTCAGCTTGAACCCATGAGTGGTTACCTGCAGAAGAGTCTCCGAAGCTCAAGTAAGTCAAAGCTCTCAGAAAGTCAAATTAGTGATTAATGAATGCGTACATTTAATTACTGGGGTCCATGCGCATTTATAGAGCATTAATGATGTCTGATTATCCAATGGGTCGGGCCTTGGCTTGGGCCCTAGCTTGGGCTATGAGTGGGCCTGGGTGCTAATCCAGGCTCTTAAGGCCTATTGAACGCGGGGGCTTCCATTTTACCAAGTCTTCAAGAGCGGTCTGATTCGTTTACTTCTTGACTTGTCAGATGTTGTCCTTGGCCGCATACTATCCGTGTTGGCCACTTTGTAGCCTTTATTCAGTTAAGTTCGGGACCATAGTGGCCTAGGTCGTGTACTTGGGTTATCTCTGGCATGTTCGTGAGGGTTATCATTTATATGGTTAAATTGACCAGGTCCGGTACAAGTTAGACTGACTCGGCCTAGGTTGAATACTTGGCTGCCTTGATGCATTGTTTACTTATTTGTTTGAGTTTGGTTAGGTGTGGTACACCAGTTCCCCAGCCTTGTCCGATATGAGTTGTCGGTCAAGGGTGATATGTGTTGGTATGCTAGCGGGACCGGCTAGGTGTGATACAAGATAGATTGGGAAACGGTGATTGAAGAGCATACAAGATTACAAATTTGAAGAACGCATATTCACAGGATCTCTCATGGATCAAGGTTAGTGCTCTATTATGATTTATCGTGTGAGAATTATAAATCTTAAAGATCCTTAATTAGTTTTACATAACCCACTAGGACAATTGGTGAAGGTTGTGCCACCTATCGAAGACTTCAATGATGACGAAGGTTTGAGCAACGACGACGAAGGTTTGAGCGACAATAAAGGAAGAACCAAAACCCTTTTTTGATGCGGACCACTTCATTCCAAAATTTCTTTCGGCAATTTCTTTTTAAGAACTATACTCCATCACCCAATCTCACAAATGCACACACGCCCTCACATTTCATCGATTGCCATATCACACGACTCAAAAATTAATTAAAATTTAAAATTGAAATGCCACTGCGAATGACACCTTAATAAGTTAAAAAAGGTTAAAAAAGGGTAAGATTTAACGGTTAAAGTATTATTACTCATAAACAAAATGATTAAATAAGACGTGCGTACTTTGCGTACCCGTCTATCTATCGTCTAAGTAAATAAATGTTGCTATTTTTATTGAGATGGATTTATTTTATATTTATAAATAATAATCCATCTATATTAATAATAATCCATTTCTTTATACCTATAACTCCTTTCTCAAAAGTCCCATATTGGAGTATACGTACGTGAAATATGGAAATGCAAAAACAAATACATAATAAGTAATTTCTTACTGCATTTCCATAATTTTAACCAACACCTCCATAAATACATAAACTTTTGCATTCCGTATAGAAAATAACTTTCTGTATTTAAAATTATATATTCTGAAATACAAAATAAAAAGTTTATTATAAGTTACTAGTACGTGTGTACGCATTTTCTAAATATGTGTGATATTAATAGGTGATGATAATATAATATTATTAAATTAATATATAAAATAAAATTATATTTATTAAAAATAAAGTGTAATATATAAGAAAAGATGAAAGAACAATTGTTGATAAATAGAGAAAAACAATTTGTAAAAGTAACGGTCAATTTTCAAAAATTTAATAAATAATTAAATTTTAAAGAGTAAAATTAGTATTTTAAAATGTGGACACAAAAGAGGAAATCCTCTTTATATATTATATATTATTGTAGATTATTATAAATGCATGCGTTATCACATGTATGTCTCCACGTTTTTTAATATATATTTTATTATAAGTTAATAATATATATAAATTACTACAAAAGAGAAAAATAATAAAAATAATAAAAAATACATTAATGTTAACATTATAAACAACAAATATAAGAAAAAAATAAAAAGAAAAAAGAAGAAAAATTATGCACTTTTATATAAAATATTTTAAAATAACACTTATTTCTAAAAAATCAAGTGTACAGTTATTTAAAAAAAATAATTAACAATTTCATCATAAAGGATAAAATGAGAATAAAAATTGTGTACACAAAAAATAGATATCCTTTATATATAATAGGCTTAAATATACATTTGGTCCCTATTTTTGTCAAAATTATTCAATTTGGTTCCTATTTTTGTTGTTTGTTTAATTTGGTCCTCATTTTTGTAAAATCGCATTCAATCGAGTCCTTTTGGCAAACGGTGTTAAAATTGTTAACGGAACAGTGACACGGTGAAACTGTTTGGGTTACGTGTTAAATTTTTGGCAGTGACGTTGGCACAGTAAAATTTTACGGCCGTTGTAGGTTTAAAAGTTAGTGAAATTAATTTGGGAAAGAAATTAGGGTTTGAGAGGTTTCAAGCAAAGTTGTGCCCAGCAAGAAACTTGTGCACAATCCAGTTGGTGATTCGGAATTCGTGTTTGAGAGGTATGTCTCGTCACCATTTGTCTTCCTCCTCTTGCTGTAATAGTTGGGGGCAACCAAGTTGCGGTGGGTCTCATATTCGTGGTTCCAAGCGCAATCTCGAAGCTTCAATCGCAAATCACTCTCCAAGCGCAAATTCCCCTCTTCGCGAACCCTAATTGATGAACAAGAAACTCCACCACCCAAGAACCCTAATTTTCCCCTTCCTCACCAACCCTAATTTTTCCCTATCTCTCGACCTCTCGAATGCCCAATTTCAATTTTTAACTCAACGAACTCTCTAACTCTCGAATGCCCAATTTCCTCTCGAACTCTTGCTGCAGTAAACCCTCAATTCAAACTTTTTAATTTTTTTCACTTTACCATGTTTTATCTTTTTACGTAATTCAAACTTTTTTTCTCTAATTTCTTTTTAACTGTACCAACATGTGCCATCATATATTCCAAAATTTGACACGTAACCCAAACAGGTTACACCGTGTCACTGTGTCGTTAACAATTTTAACACCGTTTGTCAAAAGGACTCGATTGAATACGCTCTTACAAAAATGATGACCAAATTGAACAAACAACGAAAATAAGGACTAAATTGAATAATTTTGACAAGAATAAGGACCAAATGTATATTTCAGCCTATATAATAACGATAACATGGGCGATGTAGAAGATGTGTGTTTGGATTTTTTAATTTTTATATAAATTTAAATTAAGATCAATGAAAAATATATAATTAATTTTTAAAATAATTATTAATTGTAAAATTTGAAAAATAAAATATTTTTACAAAAGAAATTTTTAAAATAACTATTAAAAATAAAAGATAATTTTAAAATAACAGATGAAGGTAAATTATTTATAGAAATTAATTTTTTAAATAATAATTAAAAATAAAATTGAAATAACAAAATATAGACATAAAAGAAAGTATTTCTTTATATATATATATATATATATATATATATATATATATATAATTCAAATGTATTTATATTTCCAATTATTAATTTTATATAATTTAAAATATAAAAAAATTATTATAAGAGTGCAAGTTGAAATCCATTTAAATACTAAGAAAACAAATTACTAGAAAATTTTCCCAAATACTTCAATTTAGTATTTTGACAATTGTCCATTGAGGTTTTTATGTCTTCCTGCTTTTATTCTTCATATTACTATTTACCCTTCATTACTTTTTGAATCAAAACATGCGAATAAAAAGTTGCTTTTTGAATCAAAAGCTGTCCATTATTATTTTTGCGTCTCCCGCCTCTGCACTCATCCATTCAACTCTTCCATCTCTATAATTCTTCACCCATCAACATCCCATTCAAAAAAGAAATCATCACAATCCTTTTCCAATCTTCTCCATTTTCAACCCGAAAATTCTCAATCCGAAAAAACACTTCTTTATATCAACATTTTTGTTCCAAAACGATTTTCATAACTCTCTTCTCGCAATTTTTTTTGTTTTCTTTTAATTAACCTTGAAGAAAGGTAACTTTCGAGTATATTTTGGTTTGTTCTTCTTTTTTGCATATGTATTGTTACCCATGTTGTTGTTTGAAGGTATATTTTGTTGTTTCAGGTTCATTTTCATAAATCATTTTAGGTTTCTCAAGTGTTTCGTAAACCTATTCTTGAGATGAAGAAAATGTAATAATGTTTGATTTTGTATATCTTTGTTTTTTGGGGTTTTAGGGATTTTTTTTACAGAAATTATATTTACAATTTTTTGTTTTGCAGTGTGTGGTTCTATTCATCAAACATAAATAACAGGTACTCTGAAAAGGTAAGTTTGTAGTGTTTGATATTTTGTTTGGTTAATTTATTTTATGGTATATTATTCAGCTCCATCCAGTAACCAAGATCATCTAATTCGTCTTTCAGAAAAAAAATTGATGCATCCTACGTTACTTTATTACTAGTAAGATCATCGATCTTCAATAATTTTACAGATGTAATAATTTTTTTTTTGCCTTTATTTGAAGTAACTGGTGAGATTTTAAATCTTCAATAATTGTACTAATATAATAATATTTTCTGCCTTTATTTGAATTGTTGCAGTGGTAGCAAGAAAAAAAGAATGAAAAAAAATGTATTTTGATGCTTTGGAAACTTTTGCAGGTTTGTTAGTTAATTTCTCCAAAGTGATTAGGCATGAAATTTTTTGTCTTATATACTAATTAGTCTTTTGTTTGATGTTTTAATGCTTTAGAAAATTTTGCAGGTTAATTAGTTAATTTTTTCAAATTGACGAGGCATAAATTTTTTTGTCTTTCTTATATACTAATTGGCCTTTTGTTCAAGGTTGTATGCAAATAATATATATCAAGATTTTATATGTTTTTGCTTGTGATTGCTGCTCTATGAAGACCTGAAGTGATTCTTTGTGCCAATTATATTTGACTTTAAAAATAAAGCAATTTTATTGTGTTTTAAATAATGGTTTGAATATCACATCAATGTCGTACAAATCAATTTAGTTTATTAGATGCAAGACTTTTTTGTTGTAATTTTCTTACTTGATAATGTTATCTTCTACATGAAGTGGGCCTTGGGTTTGCAATTTAAATGTTGACTACTGGTAGCTTTAATATTGAATAAAAATAAATTGTAAAGAATATTGTGTCAACACGTGTAATTATTCTTAGTTTTTAGCTTAATTTGTCTGGTATACAACTGTATCATCTTTGGTTTATTAGCTTTCTGATTAATTATTTAATTTTATCCATTCATTGAATTGTAACCATTATTGTAGGCAATAGACCATATTATTAATTTTGCTACAAATTCCAATTAATTACGTGTCTGTTGGGCAAATATTTGTCCCTATTCTTTTTAGAGGACCCAATGGTGTTATAGTTGAAGTTGGTGCCCAACAGTCTCAAGTATCGTTCTCAAAATTGCTTTCTTTTATGTTCAAACTTTATTTCATTGTTTCGTTAAATTCTTCGTTGAATTTACTCTACTTTGCTTTTATGCAGTGTTATGCATCTTGGTATGCTTCATGCCCTGGGTTGAAAGTGCTCTTTGTCAACGTATTCATCTGAAGATGCTTGTGGTTTCTTAAAGCTACTATAAGGTACCCATTGTTTTTCTTGAAAATGAGTTGTTGTAAGTTCTTCTGCTTGATTCTCACCTGAGTTGTTTTTCTTGAAAATGGTTTCTTCTGCTTGTGGTTTCTTGAAGAACCAATAAGGCAATCTAATAAAAATGTGAGATTTTTCTTTCTATTTCTTGAATGTTGGTTCCTTCTTCGTGCTAGATTTTCTCTAATTTTAATGCTTGAAATCTTCTACAACAAAGAAGAGGTTTTGAGCCCAGAAAAAAATATATTGTGAAACAAAAGTTACCCAGAAATATGTAAGCTTCTATTCTCAATCTTTGCCCCTTGCCCCCTGGTCCTGAATTTATTTTTGCTTCCCTTACTTTGTTGGTTAAATTTGTGGTTTGAATATGTTTTTGTTTAGTCCAAGTCTTTCTTCGACACTATACCATAATAATGGCAATGCTTCAGCTTTCTATGTTACCTTTCTAATTCTTTATTTTCTTTCTCATCTTCTTTTCTTTGGTGGGTCCTATAAAACAACACGGTATAAATTAAGATCGAAAGGGGCAATTTTTGGTTTAGGGTAGATACTTCCCTATTAGGATCAAGAGGTAAAGCTAGAAGAATATATAGATACTAGCAAGGAAAAACAAACATCTATGAACAGGTGTATCGTTTGATATCTTCGGTTGGTTAACCATCTTTTCACAGCATTTTTCATCCTGAAAGCAATAGTTTACAAATACATTATATTTTTTGGTATTTTCTAATGGTTGATTCAGTTCCATTCCCAAGTTAAAGATTATACTAATATTCAAGTAACTATCAATTTACTGAAGCTATCAATTTACCCCTTTTTCCAGTTAGCCAGACAAATAGATTAGAATATATATATATATATATATCCTGGTGCATTGAGAATAGTTATGATGATGTGTTAGTAATGTAACAAACACATATATTGAGTATTTGTAGTGGAATGTGCAGTTCACATATGTTAGCTACAAGGTA
>Ga0214543_1005263_pt1 | contig 23967 bp, 8 predicted proteins | sample CNSS2metaG_FD_160094 | JGI IMG/M metagenome (GOLD analysis project Ga0214543, IMG submission 160094) | Root nodule microbial communities from cowpea collected in UCLA plant growth center, Los Angeles, California, USA - CNSS2 | ecosystem: Host-associated > Plants > Roots > Nodule | place: USA... | reverse complement strand
AGAAGCTTCTAGGCTTTTCTAGAGTAGACACACTACTCTTGGCCCATTTGGCCCAATTCCCATTTTGGTCCAAAATTACTTCTAAAGCCCAATTTCCTCTAAGGCCCAATACATGGCCCAAAGAAAATCCTATTCTACTGGGCCCAAAATACAAAGCCCAAAATAAAATCCTAATCTAGTATTTACAAGCAAAATGTCCTAGGCTAGGTCTTCACATCTTCCTTGGCCCATGTGAAGTTCATCTTGGGCCTTGCATGCACATTTAAGGCCCATTCCTCTTGTATTCTCCTAGCCATGGCTCTTGTTGTAGGTCCCTTGGCTCGAGGCTTCTCATCACCATCTATATAATTTTGTAAGGATTCATGGTAAGGTTGCATCCTGACACTCTAAGGAGTCAGTTAGTCTCACTTAGAGCGGACTGACTCTTGTGGTGAGAGTAGTAGGAGGCCTGAAACTCATTAAGGGCTAACCTTGTGTGTGGGGGATTGAATCATTGTAACACTTGTAACACATAGCTCGGGGGTGAGCAACTCGGGGGTGAGCAGGGTAATCCACCACAAGTGCAAGCATCCGCTGAATCCGACCAGATTATATGTATCCGGATGAGTCGTGTCGAGTCTTAGTGTATTGTGTGGAAGGTCATAACATGTTTGGACGATGTATGTATAGTTGACTGTGAAAGAGTATATGATTGCATGATAACATTATTTTTTCGGCTCTAAGCTTACCCTTGCTTGTTTGATTATTTTGTATGTTATTCTTCTACTTTTGCGATGATCATCAATTTATTAATGGGAGCAAATGCGAGAGGTACTCGAGGTCAACAAGGAATGGATGGTTCCGCTGCATAGTCTACCTGGGCTGGACTTCATGTTTTTTTAGGCTTTTCTTTAGGGTTATGGCCCATGTACTACTTTGTTCTTTAGTACTCTATTAACTATTGTGAAGTCCTTGGATTTCGTTTGTATCCGACATCGTGGTGTGTCTTGATTTCTCCTAGCATCCTCTGGATATTGTCAGGAGTAGCGTTTATACTCCAGGACTTGTCACTAAATTTCTATCTGTGTGGCATTTCATTTAAATTAAAGTTATTATTTAAATGGGGTGTTACAATTTTAATTTTTTAAAATAAAGTTGGGTATGTAAATAGAATTATCATTGTGAAAAGTAAAAATAAAATCAATTTAATATTTTAGTTCGTAGATTTTTTTTCCTATTTAATTCGTCGTATTTTGAACTGAGATTAGATAAATTCTTGTGTGAGTATACAAGTTGCCAATGCTAAGTTGCTTTGTCCAAATTGCAAGTTCAATTCAAGAAGTGAAGATAAGCCATAAATTCAAAAGACAATGAAATAGAGAAAGATATTACCGGTGTGTATGTTACTTCACAGATTTTTTTTTCTTTATAATATTTAATGGAAAAAACTATAATATAAGCATGTGTTATATATATATATATATATATATATATATATATATATATATATATTTTAAAAATGAATTGAATTGATTAATTTATTAATTGTTTTAAATAATGTATCATTCCATTTTACACCCTTTCTTTTGGCATTCAAGGAGGACAAATGATATTTTAACAAAGAAGTTTTGACAAATTTTTGTCAATGTACATGTGACATGCGATTTTATTCTTTTTTTAATTTGTATATTCTTTCTCCTGCAGGTTAGAAAAATGCTTTTCACTCACTTTTCATTTGGAATGCTCTTGGTCTCGCATTCTTGTACGCTTCTCCTCCATTTTTTGGTGTTTCACCTTTCTCTTTGCGCCCCTTTCACTACAAATGTTGCTCTATGTCTCTCTCATGCGCATTGCTTCCATATTTAAGGGGTTTAGTGCGTTCTTCTTTCTCGCACCACTTTCGTCTTCAATATTTCATGGTTGGTAGGTGTGTGCGACGTTAGCTTTCATTCTTCCACGGTTGGAGTTTGAAAAAATAATAGGTAAGTTCTCGATCTTCCTGCATTATGTTATTTTTGAAGTAGTGTTTTGTGTCTTTTGGTTATAGGGTTTTCGTAACCCTATTTTTAATTTCGAAAATGATATTTCGACAAAATATTTTGACAAGTTTTTGACAATACTAACGTGATAAAGGAGTTTTTAATTTTTTCTTGCAAATGCTTTAATTAAAGCAATCGTTACACGTGCGGGGAAGATTGCTTTTGCAAATTGAAAGAGAGAGAGAGAGAGAGAGAGAGAGAGAAAAGGCAGAGAAAGTTTTGAGCAGTGCGGTGATAAAGTGAAATAAAGAGAGAGAGAGAGCGAAATACAAAGAAAATTTCGAGCAGTGGTGGAGCCAGAAAGAGAGAGATAGCGGCCACCCACCCCGAGTTCTCACCGACAACCATTTGATAGTCCACACCGGAGGCCACTTCCACTATTCCCAGTGAATATCATTCATCCTGACCGTTGCATTTATAGCTCGGTGTGATTTTCCAGCGGTCTGTGTGGGTTTGCGGAGACTACGATGACTTTCAAATGTTGATTGGAAGGATTTCGTCATCCACAGCGTTGCATTGTAAATTTGTTGTGCTTCCATTAGACACGTGCCTACGTATTCGATGATGATGAACTTTTTTTTTGGTAAAGTTTTAAGCTTTGGTGGAAAAAAGTTGTTTTTTTTTTTTTGTTTTTGATGGAAGTTTGCAAAACTGATTTGGTGGTGTTGTCGTCACTGTTTTGTGCATTTGTAGTGCCCATTGGTATAGTTCGTTTTTATGTGTTCTAGAGTTGTGGCTCTTTGCAATTTTTGAAGAAAGCACATTTGGGAAATTTTGTATTTGGGTGCTTGTGTGTTGTTGTTTGGATTTTTTTCATTTTCTATTTCAATGTGATGTATGCAGTAACATTTGTATTATTTGTTTGGCAGGAAGAACTACAACAAATAAGACAACAATACATTTAGGATTGGATTCTAGATGTTGACAACATCCACAGGCATGACATCCCTCAATACTACGACGTCTTTGTTAAAAGTTAGTTGTTATTGAAGTTCTTTGATGATATTGTAAAGCACTTCCAAGAGCAAAATTCTGAATTGAACACGAATGAAATGAAGTGCATGCAGTGGTCTCAATTAATTTGAGTGGAGTGTGATATTTTGGTAAAGTTATTTGTTTTGTTGACTAAAAACATATGGTTGATCCCTTGATTTTTTGTAATGGGTGCCCACATGAAGGACATATGTGTTGTTGAAGTTCGGCTGAATATTAATTTTGAACTTTGTTGTTCATTTATATGTTGACAGTTTTTATATATCTGCAACTGCAGTGTAGAAATTGCAACAATACTCCCTACATTTGAATGCTTTGAGTCCCCACTTATTTTGATGTAATTTATAATTTTGAAGGACCAAAACCACCCACGTTAGTCAATATACAATGTTCAGGTTATGAAAATTATATGATGTAGAATGTGTGTAAGTGAATGCATTGTGTGATCACAAAACCATATTGAAATTTTTTTTAAAGATGCAATTGCAGTTCAGAATTTACAACACTAGTCCATAGATAATAATTATTAACTCCCCACTTACTGATGAGTTGAGGATTTTAACAACTTTCAAGCAACATAAGCAGGGACTATGGTGGATATGCAGTGTTTTGTTTATTGAAATTGTATGAAGGACAATGTATGTTATGATATTTTAATTTTTTAACCACCTAGAAGAGCAATTAGGAATGTGCAACACTGCTCCCTACATATCAATAGTTGACTCCCCACTTACGGGTTGAGTTGATAATTTTGACAATTGTCAAGTAAGACAAGCACCGACGTTAGTAAATGGAAATTAGATGATGGAAAATTTCTTAAAGTGGGTGAATTGTGTGATCCCAATACCATATTTAACTTACTTTTAAAAAAATCTGCAACCTTGGAACATAATGTCCAACTTAACTCCCCACATATTAATGCTTGACTCCCCACTTACGCATGACATGAGTACTTTGGTAGTTGTCATGTAAGACAACCAACCACCCACTTAAGTGAATGGAGATTAGATGGAAAATTTGTTTAAGTGGCTGAATTGTGTGATCCCAATACGATATTTAAATTAATTTTAAAAATATCTACAACCTGGAAACATAATGTTCAACTTAACTCCCCACATATTAATTTCTAACTCCCCACTTTAGTATGACTTGAGTATTTTGTCAATTGTCAAGTAAGAAAGCACCGACGCCAATGAATGGAGATTGGATGATGGAACATTTGTTTAAGTGGGTGAATTGTGTGATCCCAATACGATATTTAAATTAGTTTTAAAAATATATGCAACCTAGAAACATAATGTTCAACTTAACTCCACACATATTAATTCTTGACTCCCCACTTAAGTATAACTTGAGTATTTTGTCAATTGTCAAGTAAGAAAACACCGACACCAGTGAATGGATATTGGATGGTGGAACATTTGTTTAAATGAGTGAATTGTGTGATCCCAATACGATATTTAAATTACTTTTAAAAATATATGCAACCTGGATACATAATATTCAACTTAACTCCCCACATATTAATTCCTGACTCCCCAATCACGTATGACTTGAGTATTTTGTCAATTGCCAAGTAAGAAAGCACCCACGTCATTGAAATTGGAAGATGGAAAATTTGTTTAAGTGGGTGAATTGTGTGATCCCAATACGATATTTAAATTAGTTTTAAAAATATCTGCAACTGGGAAACATAATGTTCAACTTAACTCCCCATATAGTAATTCCTGACTCCCCAGTTACGTACATGTTGAGTATTTTGTCAATTGTCAAGTAATAAAGCACCCGTGTCAGTCAATGGAAATTGGAAAATAGAAAATTTGTTTAAGTGAGTGAATAATGTGAACCCAATACCATATTTAAATTAGTTTTAAAAAAATTTGCAACCTCGAAACATAATATCCAACTTCACTCCCCAGATATTAATGCTTGACTCCACACTTACAGATGACATGCCAATTTTGATAATTTCAAACATTCAACAAAGACCAAGGATCAATGTTTAGTGTTTTGGTCATGCATTTTGGTAGATAGAAAATTTGTGATAGTTATTGTGTTGCTTCATGAATTATGAATTTTGTACCTTTTTAAATATCTACGACCTCAGAACATAATTTCCAACTTCACTCCCCACATATTAATGTTTCACTCCCCACTTACAGATGACTTGGGGATTTTGATAATTTAAAAAAACCACAAATATCCACCATGGTCAATATTCAGTGTTTTGGTGACTGCATGGTGTCATCAAATTACCCCAATTATATTTCTTTACAACCTGCATGTGCAGTCCACATTTTCTACTAGTACTCTCCACATGTTAATGCTTTACTCCCCAAATATGGAAGATTTGACGACTTGAACAATTTGAAAGAGCCACAAACACCCACGACGGTGAATATTCAGTGTTTATTAAATGAACATTGAAGAGTGCAAAATTTGTGTAAGTGACTGCATTATGTTATCACATATCCATATTTCAGTTCTTATAAATTCTGCAACTTCGGTCCACAATTTGTAACTTGACTGCCCACATATGTAGTCTTTACTCCCCACTTACGGATGACATGACACATATAACAATTTGAAACTGCCACAGACACCCAGTTTACTCAACAACCAATTTAAATATTAAATGGCATACAATAGCAATAAACTCCTTCTGTTGTAGACTTAATTTATCATTCAGAGCACTGAAAAATGTAACCTTTAGGTTAAATAAATGAAAATTTTCAACCTTTATGTTCAATGTCATCAAAAACAAATTTTTGCATGTTCAATTTTTGGCTACTCTGTTCCATAAAATTAAACAAACAAAACAAGGGTTTTGGAGGGAGGAACACCTTTCGACAAATACGCAAGGGGGAAAGAGGTGTAATGGACTCACAGAACGGTTGAATGGTACGATGGGGACGATGAAATGGTTGTCGTCGACGACTTCCGGTACCCGCTGTCTGCAGTAACCCACACACACAGATGCAATGCTTCACTTCTCTCTCTCTCGCTGTCTGCAATGGTGCTTCCTTTCCATAACTTTGCAGCACTCCTTCTCTCAATCTCCACCACTTCTGAAACTCTCTCTGTCTTTCGCTCTCTCTCTCTCTTTCACTTTGCAAAACCAATCCTCCCGCACGTGTAAGCAAACGTTTCATTAAAGCATTTGCAAGAAAAAATTAAAAGCTCCCTTACCACATCAATATTGTCAAAAACTTGTCAAAATATTTTGTCGAAATATCATTTTCGTTTTAATTTGAATTCATTTACAAGGTGAAGATATTTGCATTGTTGCATAAAGGAAGTAAAAGGAATAATAGGGGTAAGTATAAATGATCAAAATATATTTTAAATTCTTTCTCCATTCCTTCAAATACTCGTAAAGGGCATAGATGTAAAACTCAAAGAAGCATGAAGCAATATAAACCTACACAAAATCATCTTCCTCGTTATCGTACTACAGTCATTTAATTAACTTAATGTTGCTTCCGAAGAAGAACCCCAAAAGCAATGATAGAGTAGGTTGAAACTTAATATTTATTAACCTTTTGTTTGAAAAGTAATGATTGTTGATTGATCCTTTAATTATTCATGCTTGTTCTTTTTTACAAGTGAAACCCACCTATTATTAGCATTCCATGAGAAAGAAAGTGGAAATTTGTGTTTTTCATGAATGAGAAATTATTGAAGAAGTAAAAGAAAACTTTATCATATAAGATAATTTTGTAAAGTAATTCCTTTCATTACTAGTAATCATACAGAATTTTGATGCATGGTCGTTATCGAGTACAATGGTTTTTTCTTGGAGGATCTGGAATCATATGTTTGTTGGTTAGTAATTAATTTGATGTACTTGCACCGGAGGTTGTATAGATACTGAAATTTTCTTTGCATTCTAAACTGGTTTCCTTGTGAAATGTGTGTTCATTAACTTGCAGCCTTTTGTCCCTCGTTTAATTTTATTAGGAGGCGAACAATGTTTGGAATTACTATTGTTCCATTTGTCCTGTTAGCACTTGGGATGTTTATTTCTCCATAATGTCCTTGATGACTTTTTCAGGTTGTCAATACACATTTGTAAGTAGATTGATACTTATGTTTGATGTGGGTTTTCTTTCTTAACCATATTGGATGCTCTTATGACTTCACCTATTGACATGTAGGAACACCTACAAGAAATAAAGGAGCAATACAATTGTGACTAAATTATGAATGAAGATAATATCCACAAAGACTTTGTACTCAAGCATTTTACTTTTAAGAGTCCTAGTGATGTGATCCCAATAAGGCTTATAGCTTGGTCAACACCTAGGTCTCATTCCTTTTATTTTCTTTATTTTTAATTAAATAAATGTTAATCTAATTTGGTTTGTTTTGTTAATTACAGCTCGTTTTCCAAGCTGCCAATTATTGAAGTATTGGCATTGGGCCTACGGCCAAATTCTTGTCCACACCAAGTGTAGCACCTGCCACTACATTTTTGTTCATCATCTTCTTATTTGGGTTGAAGCTTCACGTCTTCACCTGCGACCCAATTTACTCATGCGTGCCATGCTCTTTCATCTGCACACCTCCGCGCGTCTGCAAAGTGATTCAGCCTCATGATTCAGTGTCATTGGGCTTAAGCCCAATCTACAGCAACCTACATGCTTCCAGCACACAACCCTTTGAAGCCAACATTTCAACTAGGGTTCACGCGTCTTCCACCTTTGTTTCTCTCACGTTGGGAGCACTGTTAGGGTTCAAACCGTGATAGGGTTTCCTTTCTTCCATTCATGCGCTCACATTCTTTCTCACTTCACGACAGCATTGTCGTCAATTAATTGTTTCCTTTTCTTCTGTTTGCTTTCTCATGATTTCCATTCATTTTATAAAATGGCAAGCCATTTCGTTGTAAAAGTTAGCTTAGATGAATAATATTGATGTTTAATCCCTTTATTTGTCAGCTCACCTTCCTAGCAGAGGATTTCTCCTCCTAGGGTTACCGGAATCATGAGAGTTCATGAGTTCCCCATTGGAACTCTGTTCGAGAGTGAATCAGTCTCCTACTATGAGATCAATCAAGTCTTTCACTGCAATTTTCAGTTGATTTCAACAAACAATCGACACCTGGAGGTCGTTTTGATCATTGCCCGTCGAATGGAGCAAGTTTCCGCCGATTCATGGCGTCGACAACCTCATCACCTAGCTAATGATGTAAATAGTCCGTAGTATCTAGTAGTCTTGTGTTTGAATCAGATGTGTAGGTTTAGTGCAACACATGTTTTTGTTTGTTATTTGTAGTCTGCAATACATTATGGAGGATGAAATTTGATAGAGTTGTTGCAATTGAATATTATTGTATATGAATTTTGTGGGAAAATATTGACTTCTACAAAGTAGTTAAATTGGATATAGTGTTCTACATTATTTATATTTGATAGAGTGAATACAAAGTTTCACCCACCCAAAATATAATGTGTATAAGAATTTTTTTGACCTTGTGTGCGAAAACTCTTACAACATTTGCCCCTTAATTACAATATGTTTGGTACATAGTTATTGGAAAGATTTTAGAGTCTTTTTTGCACATCATCTTTATCATGGGAAACTCACACCCCACAACCTTGATTGAATTCCGCATGCAATTGAAACCCACCCCAAATACAGAGTCAAATACGTTATGAACAAAAATTTGTTGGACTTTGGGTGCAAACACTCTTACATCGTCTGCCAATTAATTACATTGTGTTTGATACATATTTATTGAAAATATTTATGAGTTTTTTTTGCCTTTTATTTTAATTTCAAGTGAATAAAAAACCCACACACCACAACCTCTGATGAATTCCCCATGGACTTCTCACCCACCCCAAATACTAAGTCAAATGTGTTGTCATGAATGATGCTTTACCTGTTGTGCAATAACTCTTACAACATTTTTCACTTAATTACATTGTGTTTGGTACATAGTTATTAGAAATATTTTTTAATCTTTTTTCCCTTTATTTTAATATCAAGTGAATAAAAAACCCACACCCCACAACCTTTGATGAATTCCACATTCACTTCTCACACCTCAAATACAAAGTCAAATGTGTTGTCATGAATAATCTATTTTACTTGTTGTGTAAAATCTCTTACAACGTTTTTCACTTAATTATATTGTGTTCGGTACATAGTTATTGGAAATATTTCTAAATCTTTTTTGCCCTTTATTTTAATTTCATGTGAATAAAAAATGCATAACCTCTGATGAATTCCACATGGTGTTCTCACTCACCCCAAATAGAGAGTTAAATAGTATGTCATGAATAATATGTTTTATCTGTTTTGTAAAAACTCTTACAACATTTGCCACTTAATTACATGTTGTGATTGTGATGTTTCTATGTGTAGATAGAGCATAATGTATGGTTGGAAGTAGTTGTTGGCACAAGCAAACTTGAAGGAAAGATTTGATAAAGTCAAGTTCATGAAGATCACATGTGTTTGATAAAGATTGATGAAGATCCGGTTGAAGATCATGTTTCAATTGTATTAAATCTGTAATTGATGTGCTAGATGTAATGATTACATGTTATATCATGTTGGTAGGCTATATAACATAGGTTAGATGTCTTGTTAGTCTTAGTGTGTCCTTTTTAATCTGTTAAAATGGGTTTTAACAGGTTAAAATGCTTGCTATATATAGTTTTTTGTATGAATGTATTCAATCAGTTGAATTGTTTTTCAATCAACTGATTTCACTTAAGTCAAGTGAAATCAACAAATTGTACGGAAAATTCAACTGACTGATTTCACTTAAACCAGACTATATAAGCTATGTTTTCAAGAGCAAAGGCACGATTATGAGTTTTTCAGCGCGAAAACTTGTCATTCATCACTGGAAAATTCTCTCTCTCTTTGTAATACACAACTACAAGATGAAGATTGAAGATATTGGTTGATCTTGGAGGCACTTTAGCTTGGGAATAGCTTGAAGAACTCGTGTATGGTTGGCTAGGGAGAGCCACCACCAGGTTTAGTAGTTCTTGTGATTTTAGGTCTGCGAGTGTAATTCTTGTAGGGTGTTAGTCTAGATTTTTGTGTGAGTCAAAAATCTTGTGTGTTTCTTTGTTCAAAAGTGTAATCTTGGTGTGTGATTTGTAAGACTTTTGAATATAATGGAAACCAGACTTAAGTTGTCTAGGTAAACTAGATGTAGCTCTATGATTGAGTGAACCAGTATAAAAACAATTGTGCCATTCTCTTCCCTTCATCTCACTCACTTTAAATCACTTTAAAAACTCAATAAAACCAAGTAATTCATTCTTTGTTATGCTTTAATGCGTTGTTGTGTAATATGATGTTGCATACCTGTTAGAAATAATGATTGGAACAAGTCTTATGTGTAAAAGTTTGTTGTTTGAGTTAAGTCTACAATTTTGCATTCTGCATAAATTCCTAAGATTTTAGCTGATTGATTTGAAATTTTAATCAATTGTTTCATAGACTTAAGAACAAATTAGTTTATTGTTTTATTTTTTGATTGATTGAATGTGTATTGTTCTGCAACTTTTGCATTCGAATTTCACAGTCTATTTGATTCAATCAAAAGGGGTTTTATGCTCTTGAAAAAATTTAAACAGCCAATTCAACCCCCCCTTCTTGGCTTAAATCACCATTTCAAAGTAACAGTAGTTTGAAGTTCTTGAAGTTGTTGGGGGTCTTGTGAGCTGCTTGGTCAAGTAAGGGAAGCTGGGTTTTTTGGTTGAATTTTAGTATGAATTTATCATCTTGGTAGTGAATGTGATGTTGTATGTTGAATTTGATGAAATTTATGTTGAGCTACTAGTTATTTGATTTGATGAAAAGGTTAAATATGTGTTTTGAGCAATTGGGTGTCATCCTGAACTCTTTAAGCCATTTGGAATCAAAAACTACAAGAAAGATACCCAATTAGTCAATTTCTCATGTTCTCCATTGTGACACTAACTTGGGGTCGCGGGCGGCACTTTTGGACAGCCAGGGGCATAGTGGGTTCCTAGCGTCGTAGCATTGGGTGAAACTTTTCCAGTGTTAGGCATTATCCTATTTTTGTAGTCTACATCATCTTGGGAAAAATAGGATTACCACTTCGTTAACCGTTGAATTGGGCTGAAATTGTAGCAGTTGGTCCTAGACATATAAATCTTAATTTTGATTAGTGGGATCCTTGATTAAGGGTTTATTAGAGTATGCTTAGGTTTTGGGTTAAGGGTGGTTGGACCTAAAATTAATTTGAGTGAGGGTGTTGTAGATAGTGAGTGTAGGAAACACTTTGATGATGAAAACATGGATGTCAAAATCGTTTATGAATTCTTATCGCAACATAATGAAGAATTAATTTTAGATGATTTTTGTAGATTATAGGTTTTGATAGGTGTTTATGAGTTTTTGGTACCAAGTCGTAGTGGTATAGTTTTTTCAATATTGTTCAACATTGTTGATGACCTTAGAAGTTGTGGAAAATATAATTGGGGGTAATGTCGTGTATGAGTACTTGGTTAGGAGAGTAACCATTGATTGCATGTCGGTTGTTGGGCCAAATTTTAATTGACTTGAGGAACAATCGACAAAAAGCCATTAGTGTTGCTGAGTTAAAAAGTAACCAAGACCATGATTCATCCTCTGTGAAAACCGAAAAGGAAGATACTAAGGCAAAGTCCAAACATCCAAATGCTAAAAAACGTAAAAAATAATGAATGACCAAATTCTTTGAAATCAATCAACGAAGGGGTGAAATTTGAATCCCCTTTCAAAACCAATAACCAACTGCACAATGCAAGGCAAGGGGATCAACCAAATAAACCAAATCATGGGTGCACACATAATACATAAGCTAAAATGGAGAAAAAGTTCACCTTTTTCAACAACGGGATAACTTCAAAGTTTAGCCCCTAGAAGAAGATGAATATGAGAACCCCCAATGCCACGCGAGAACCACAGAAAAATACTTCACACAAATATGGAGGGGTTGCCAACGAAAGGTGAAGGGAAAACAAATTAAAACCTCCTCAGACGCGCACAATCAGTGGAAGCCTTCGTAGGTGCAAAGGAATGGGGTTGGGGTTCTTCAATGGTAGCTTTTGGGGTCCTTCAATGGAAGCTTTTGGGGTTTGACAATGGCAATTTTTTAGACTACAAGGAAAGGGTTTTATTTACGTGGTTCGAGGTAAAAGAATGACACGACAATGAGGCTCAACAATGGCATGAAAATGGGGTTCCAAATTAGGGTTCAAGAATGGGAGAATGGTTTCAAAAATGGGATTCGAGAGTTCGAAATTGGGGTTGTAAAATGGGGTTTTGTTTCAAAACTTTGAGGTTCGAGAATGAGGTTCGTATGCTGCGAACGTTCTACGTTGGGAGCTTAAAGGGGTTTGAAATTGTGGCAGCTTCCACAATGGGATTCGAGAATGGGAAATTTTGGCCCTTAACATGCCCACGCGCGAATGCCACTTTCAATCTCCTCTGTCAACGTGGACAACTTAAACTTAAATTAAAAATCATATTTAAAATGTCACATGTACATGCCACGTTAAGTAGTAAAAAAAAATGATAACTTTAAGTAGTCAAATTATCATTTTCCTAACTGAGTCACAAAAAAAGTGAGTGTGAAAAAAAAAGTCAGTGGACACACACGTGTTACACATTGGGTTAAATGGTAACTAATTTTTTTCTCAAATTTACAGTAATTTTTTTTTGTGACAAATATAACATGCACTATATTAAATAAACTCAAAATTCAATTTATTACATTAATTTTGTTGGTGAAAAATCAAATTCATAAATAAATATCAATAAATATCAATTAGATTGATGTCGTTACTTTGCAAAATTACTTCAAATTTATAACAATACGGTCTAATTCAAAATGCCTTATGAATAAAATTAAATATCAAATAACATTTATTTATCTCGTTATTTATTATTAACAACGACCATACTTTTTTCATTAAATATTATTACATAATAATTTAATTATTTAGTTATTCCTTTTTATAATTAAAAAGTTCATTTTAATAACATACTTGTATACTATATAATTATAACATTTACATATACATGTACTAAACTTATTTTATAAAAATGTATTCATTTTCAAATATATTATTATTAGTGTTAAATATGTTTTTATCTCTTAACTTTAAGTGAAAATTAAAATTAGTTCATTTTTCGAAACTTTGACTCAATTTAGTTTCTGAACTTTAGAACTACGTGAATTTAGTTCTTTTAACTAATTTTTTAAGCAAACTTATTTAACGTTTTAAACACATTTCATGATATCATTTAAATTATTTATACCGTTTGATACATTTTTTTCCTTTGATGTTAGCTAAGAAAATATCATGAAACGCGTTTGAGATGTCAAATAAACTTAAAAAAATTTTGTTAAAAGGACTAAATTCATGTAATTCTAAAATTAAGAAACTAAATTAAATCAAAATTTTATAATTGAACTAATTTCAAATTTCACTTAAAACTGAGAGATAAAAACATATTTAACCCTTATTATTAACAAAAACACATAAAAAAAACAATAAGACCGTATGCACGGGTCAAGAGACTAATTACAAAGTAAAAATGAAGCATGTGTTTTCAGTGATGATATAAAGAGAAAGTATAATATTATCATACGTATAGACATTAAAATAAAATAAAAATTAAAAGAAATGACATATTTAAAAGTAAAAAATGAAATATATTTTTTTGGTTTATCGATAAACCTTTAATCGAAACACACGGCCCAAGACATAAAAAACACCCTAATTGGCACAATCAAATTTTTCTACCATAAACATTCACGAGTCATCTTCCATTTATTTTACCATACTTTTCTTCTACTAATTAGTTTCAATGGAGCACTTAGGTAAGTCCAGTTTTTCATCATTTCTTCATTACTTTCTATTGTATAATTTATTTAGTAGGTTGTATGTAATATTTTAGTTTTGTGTGCAGTACAAAATCCCGATAAAAAGGACAAAACAAAAAAGCCATAGGTAAATTGCTGGAGTCTCTAATGACTGATAGAATAAATCAACATGAGGGAGAACTTGCCAAAACCTTTCTCGCAGACTAAAAATAATAGGGTTAAATATATATTTTTTAACTAAAAATAATAAGGTTAAATATGTTTTTTATTTTTTTATTTTCAGTAAATTTTGAAATTAGTTTATTTTGAAATTTTAGATCAATTTAATTTTTTATCTTTCAAAATACGTAAATTTAGTTCTTTTAATTAAATTTTGTTAAATTTATTTAATATTTTAAAAGCATTTCATAATAATATTTGAGTTAACGTTAAAGCAAAAATGTGTCAAATAATATAAACAACTCAAATATAATTCTCGTATAAAACATCAAATAAACTTAACAAAATTTAATTAAAATAACTATATTTACGTAAAGTTAAAATACCAAACCATATTTAACCCAAAATAATAATGGAGATTCTGAAAATATTTGAAGAAAAAATATCAGATGTATTTTGATTGTTTGTTGAATCAGGTATAAAAATATTTTGATTGTTTGTTGGGTTAGATATTTTGTTTTTTATTGTGTGTTCTTTTAACTATTTAGATAATGGTTCTGTTTTTTTATTGTTTGTTGTTTTAACAAACTAAGATATATAGAAAGTATCAAAATAAGTCTCAAGCGTTACAGTGAAAGAGTAGTACAAGCTTCATTTTAAACCATTATTGAAAACACAATGTATTTATTTGGAGCCATTATTATGTGAGAAGGTGAAATTGTGTCGCTCAAAATTATGAACAAGGTTGTTGAAGAAGATCTTGGTTAATGTTGTCTTACCAACCCGAAATCCTTACATCGTTGGATTTTAAGTCTAGCAGGTTTTTCAACATTTCAACTCCGTCATCGAGATCTACTGTGAATGGAGCCACATTTAGTGGTGTATTCCTCAGCAGCTGATGTAACACTCCATTTAATTGATAAATATAACTAAAAGAAGCGTCACATAAATATAACAGTACATAATTTCTTACAATTATCCAAGGCACATCACGATGCCAAAAACTAAACCAGGTACAACATTCAACAGAAAACAAATAGGAGTTTAAAAGGTAGACTAGTACATGGGTCGTAGCCCTAAAGAAAAGCCCAATTAACATAAGAAGTCCAACCCAGGTAGACTATGCAGCGGAATCATCTCTTCCCTGTTGAGCTCTCGCATCTGCTCCCACCAATGAATTGATGATCATCGCAAAAGTAGAAGAACAACATACAAAGCAATCAAACAAACAAAGGGTAAGCTAGAGCCAAAAGTAGTTTTATCATGCAATCATATATACTTTCACAGTCCAATATACATACATCATCCAAGCATGTTATGACCTTCCAATCAATACACTAAGACTCGACTCGACTCATCCTGATACATATAATCTGGTCGGATTCAACGGATGCTTGCACTTGTGGTGGATATCCTTGCTCACCCTCGAGATGCTCACCCCCGAGATGTGTGTTACAAGTGTTACAATGTTTTCAATCCCCCACACACAAGTTAGCCCTTAATGAGTTTCAGGCCTCCTGCTATTCTCATCACAAGAGTCAGTCTGCTCTGAGTTTCAGGCCTCCTGCTACTCTCATCACAAGAGTCAGACTGCTCTAAATGAGACTGCTCTAAATGAGACTGCTCTAAATGAGACTGCTCTAAATGAGACTAACTGACTCCTTAGAAGGTCAGGATGCAACCTTACCTTGAATCCTTACCAACCTTACCTTGAATCCTTACCAGAGCTCTCCGCCTGAGCGAGAGTTCGTGAGAGTTCGTGAAACCCCTAGTTTGCTCATACAACACCCAACAGACTCTAATCCAGCCAAAAATCATTCAAAACCCAAAACCCTAACTTCCCTTACCTGGAAAAGGGTCAGCAAGGACCTTGTCGGCACAACAACGAGCACATCAGTTCTAGGAACGTACTAAAGAGCTGAAATAAAAAGTGGAACAGAACCAAGAATCGGGGTTAATATGAAACCCTAACTGAAAATACGAAGGATGATTAATGGGGACCAATATGAGCTAGGAAGAGATACTTACAGGAAATGGACTTGAGCTAGCTCGAAGAGGACTTAGGGCTAAACCCTAACAGAGCGTTTTGTGAGAAGAGAAGAGGGCGTGAGGGAACTGTTTTCGCAAGAATGGCGGAAGTGAGGGGTTTTGGCTGCCTTAGGGGCCTTATATGCCTCATAGGCCAGCTCTTAGACCCATTAGATTGAGACAACCCTTAAAATTTAAGACAACAGACAAACTGGGCCTTATAGCTGCTTCATAAGATTTTGCACCAAAATCTGACTCAGTTCATCACCCTTGTCACGGTCACTAAGCAAGAAATTTCAAAAGAAAATGGAGGAATCACATTGTTCAAAACCATCACACGCCGGTAAAATAAAAGAAAAAGAAAGAAAAAACACAATAAAACTCGAAGACGCGGAACATGCCTATGCTTGGTTTGAGAAAGGACGCTTTTTCATGCACCCCACATTGTTCTTATGCACCTCCAAACTTTTCTTTTTTCCCATTTTACCCTCTTAATAATAAGAAACCGGATAACATACTTCAGGAGAACTAACCAGATCAAGAAATCCGGTTAATTATTTTGACGGATTTCAAAATCAGATTTTAGAATCTGATGTACTACTCCAAATAAGGGGAAAGCATACCAAATTCATAAATTTGGTGGCTACGTACAATTTCACTTAATCGGATTTCAAAATTCGATAAATTTTTGACTTCACATAATCGAATTTCAAAATTTGGTACACATAAATGAAATTGAACTTCAAAAATTAATAGATATATAAAATTTTACATAACTGAATTTCAGTACACACAAATAGAATTGAATTTAAAAATCTGATAAACACGCCATTTTAAAATCTGATGAACACACAAAAATAAAATCGGAATGCAAAATCTGATGTCCACACACACAAATACAACCAGATTTCAAAATCTGATATTTAAAAAAGCCTCCACCAAAATGGGGATCTGGTATGTGTGTGGGAAATTTTTCAAATTTCTCTTTATGTGTGTGGAAATCCAGTATTTAACTTTAATCCCCTTCCTCTAATTTCTCCAAAAACCCTTATCTTCAGAAATAGGGGCACACAAATTTTCTTTTGATATTTCCAACCTCTTGGAACATGTGCTTTGACGGTGATTTGATGAAAATTTGATGACTGAAGATCTCATGCTTTCATTGTATTTATGTTGTAATCCTTAGGCTTAGGGTTTGAGTAAGATCTTGAAATCTCATATTTAAAAATGATTTCAAATTGTTTAAATTTATTTTAATGAATGTCAAGTGATTTCAACCTGTTAAAATTTTAATCACTTGAAATGTTCATAGCTTTATTACGAGAACCCATGCTAAAACATTTTAATCGATTGAAACATGATTTCAAAATCCTGGAACATTCATGAGATATCACTTTCACTCTATTGCAACTTATTGAAATCATTAAAAAAAACCATACTAAGTGACTTTAATCGATTAAAATGAAAATCAATTGATTATATTTGTCTTTTTGAAACTTAAATATGTTATGTTTTAATTGATTAGTTTTATTTCGACTTGTTGATTGCACTGGTTTAGTATATATATATATATATATATATATATATATATATATATATATATATATATATATATATATATATATATATTATTTTAACCGATTTTATATAAATTCAAAAGCTTCAACAAAATTAAATATATATAAATTTAGAAGAGTAAATTTGATTTCTCTAAGATAAGAACACTTCTCAGAACTCATTTTGAAAAATCATTGTCAAGATCAAGATTCAAGAACTATTCTACTCATCTTTGTGGTGAAGATAATCTTGTATTACTCTTAGTGGGTGTTGGCTTATGTGCACTGGCTTGTGGAAGGATTTTACAAGTGTGTAATGATCTTATATGGTTCAAGATCAAGTGTTTGTATTACTTTTCTTATTTTTCTTCTAAAGTGCATGTAAAACTTGAATTAGTAGATTAATTTGACGAGGGTAATTAGACAACTCGACGTAACTTATATGGTTCAAGGTCAAGTGTTTTTGATACACATGTTAAATACATCCAGAAAATATTAGAGGTGGTAATTCTAGTATGTTATTTTTTTTGTTTTTTTTTTCAAAAAGAGATTTTCCATGTTAAAATATCTTGTACTCCATAATTTAAACAGTAATAATTTTTGCTTCAAAGTTTATAAAACACTGTAATAATTGATGATTGGAATTCAAGTTTTTAATGATATTATGTACGGTACGATTTGTTCACGATGAAACTGGTAGGGTTTTCACTCTTTTTTTTTTTTTGTAATAATGTTTAAGTAATGATTGAAATTATTCAACCACTCATTTCCTTTCCATGATGGTGTTATATGTGTATGAAAAATTATTAGAAAGTAACATTTAACAGTTTTTCATTAGATGGTTGGAAACGATGGAGAAAATGTTATCTTGGTTCAGCCTTAAAATTTTGACTAGTTTTTTAATAATAAAACGTCATTATCATGATAAGAAATTATTAACCAAAATATGGCTTATCCCCATCACATCCTAAAGTATGTTCATCGCACTTCAAAGTTTGAGTAAGACAATCCAAATTATCTTATGATCTTCATAGCCAATGGAATGGGACCCACCATTTGTCAGCTCACTAATGGATGCCCATGATGGTCAAGTGATAAAGTTTAATTTTGGTGTAGCAAGAGTTTTGAAGATTTTTTATACTCAATAAAAAATATGAATGTTATCAAATTTTGGGAAAATGAAAATAATATAAAATATTATATTCTAATTTTGCTGCTTTTTGAAATATATATAGAATAAAAATAGAATAATAGGTAGTACATTTTCACACGTGAATATATTAACATTTTATCAACTTTTATAATGAAACAAGTAATATAGGAAGCCGACAAAAAAAGGAGACACTCTTTTTATTAGATTTGTCAACGGGTACATCTAAGTTTATTATTCTTAAATAGTTTCTACGGAAAGGGTTTCAAGATTATAAAGATTTTCTTGGATTTTGTACATGTAATTAGTTGTCTGGGATTTTGAGACGAAATAGAGTTAAGTTTATGCACAAGATTTGTTTTTAGCATGAAGTTAGATTAGTCAGAAAATTTTAAAGTATTCTCTTCTCTTCACCTTTTAAAGCTTTTTTTTTTTATGTATTTTCTTATTCTTCAAATTCCTTCCATCTTTATTATTTATTAAACTCTTCATTTAATTTGTGTTATTTGGCAAATCCTGAACGATTAATTAAATAATTAATCTTTAACCATTAATTTTACTATATCAGTACTTAATCTAACACTCAATTATTTTTGGGCCTAACACCACACAACCCTCTTAACCTTAGTATTATAGAGTGTAAGAATAAAAATTTTTAAACGAACTATCTATCCACAATCAACCATCTTAAAAGGTCGCCTATATTTTTCTTGAGTGCCTTGAAAAGTCGCTAAGGAAGAATTCCTTGGAAGGTTGTCCTTAAATGTTTTAAGGGGTCGTCCAATTTCCTTTAGGTGCATTGAATGTTCACCAATGGAGAACTCCTTGAAATGTTGTCTTCAAGCATCTTTAGGTCACCCAATTTTTTTTGAGTAGAGAACGCCATGGAAGGCCATCCTTAGATGCCTTAAGGTCGTCCAAATTCTTTTGAGTGGAGAACGCCTTGGAAGGTCGTTCTTAGGCACCTTAAGAGGTTGTCCCAACTTTTTGTTTAGTAACTTGAGTGGTCACTTTATTTCTTGATGGGAGTCTTGATAGATAGTCTCTTCTTTATAGATGTCTTGAAAGGTCACCTTTTTAAATTGGCTTCTTCAGCCCCAAGTTGGATATCAATTTAATATGACTGTAATATCAAAGTTAGAAACCCATCCAACATTATATATATAACTAAAAATATACATCGAAAGAGTAAAAGAATTTGCAGTGTTCCCTCTTCATAATGAAATAGACCCCTTGTCTTTAATTGTTCTTCCAAAGCAATATCTTATGCCCTTGTTTGCCCTTGTAGGTAAGAAAAAAAATACATTAGAGTAATTGTAATCAATGGTAGTCCTTTGTTATGACTAAGGAGATCATGGTCCCCAAATTTTTTATTTTTATATAATTTAATATATAATTTTAAATATATTTTTTAAAAATTTAATATTTTTAATATATTTTATACATTTGATATTCTAAATTTTTATAATAAATTTATATTTATATATAAGGAAAAGTCTTTTTTTTTTCGCGCCTATTTTTTAATTTTACCTTTTAAATATTTTTTAAATAAAATTAATTATTTTATTAATATTATCTTTTAAGTGATCATTAATTTAACCTTTTTTTATTTGATTATTTTTTTGTATTTACTTAATCATTATAAATGAAAATTAATTATAGTAAAATTATAAAAATTATTTATATTTAATTTTATAATTATAATTATAACAATAATTATAATTTTTTATTTTTTATTATCATAAAAAAAGTAAATACAATGTTTTTACTAGTTTATATAAAAATTATGGGATTACGCTTTTGGTTCTTATTTTTGTTCAAAAATATCAAGTTCTAATTTTTTTTAGTCTCAATTTGATCTAGATTTTTTTTGAAAAAATGATGCAATTTGTTTTTTTTTTGTTAAATTTCTTGAATCGATCAAGTTTTTTCATCAAAATTGAAGTTGTGAATAAGGATGGTTTTCTTTGTCGGTCTAATTGACATAATCGTAGTGTCAATTTTGATGAAAAATCTTTGTTATACTCCACGAAATTTAACGAAAAAAATCAAATTGCATCAAATTTTAAAAAATCGAGAGCAAATTGAACCTGAAAAAAACTAGAAGTTCAATTTGATATTTTTGGATGAAAAAATATATTCAAAGGATAATTCAACTAAAATTTTAGTATCCTAAAATATTGACTGAAGACCCGTCACTCTTTGTAATATCAATAAAACAATTGACTATAAATCACCAAAGATCAAGGTTGTAGACTTGAAAATGCCTTAATATGATGGTCATGAACGAGAAAATTTTCCTTTTTTTTTTTTTTTACATTGGATCGTAAGTTCGCATATAAAATCATTGTTTTCTACTTTTTGTGCTTGTGTTTAATTATTTATTTTCTTTTGGGAAATACAGGGACTTTGTATTAGACATGATCAAAGTCAGCAAAGAAAAATAGATTGATTTGATCTTAAACATTATGCCAATTCGAAAACTAACAGAAATGTTTTCTTGATCGGATAAATGCACCATTTTAATTAGGATAAAGGCACAACAAAATCTATTTGAATGATTTAAAAGTTAGATTTATGAAGAGATATTCATTCACATACAAAACTATAATTATTATCTTTTGACCATAATTCATCCAAATTGCGAAAATCACTTAGAAAGAGATTTTCTAACCAAAGATATAGAAATTATATAGATGATGTAAGGTCCACTTTATTTTCTGCCCAATGTTTAAGGGCTGTTCTAATTTGTTGGGCCTCAGGTTGATCCATAGGGTGTCCAAAACCCCTAAACCAGCCTAACCCTCTCATTTAAGCTCACTTTGCAAAACCAATACCTTGCTCATGTTCATTTTCTCTCAACAGTATTCTGCTAGGGTTTGAGTGAGAGCCCCTTTTTCTCCAAGTTTGTAGTGTATTTCCCTCATGTAAGTTAGACTTCACTCTTCTCCTCTCTTTTCCTTTGCCAATTGCACTGTTATGTCTTGAGTCATCCTTATAGACTCATTCTTGCTCTTGTGTCCGTGCTTCCAGCTTACGAAGCTGTTCTTGGAGCTGTAGTACCATTCTGCTTACTTAAACCCCCTCACAGTAGCTCTTGATAAGGTAAGGAAAGCTTGAGTTCACGTGCTTTTTACTATATCTTGTCTGTTTTGACCTTATTTTGTGTCCATATGAGTTGTATGCTGTTTTGGTGGTATGGAATGCCTAGAAAATATTGTTTGGAATGGAAAGTCTGCTGATGCGTCTTTGAACAATGGCGAGATCTGCTGCTTTCGCCCAAGCGAGCTTGTCTTGCCTAGGAAAGAATAGCAGAAACTGGCCTAAGTTCCTGCTCAAGCTCTCGTTCAAGTGGAGAAATTAATGTAAAATTAACCCAAATTCGAAACAGTGACCCAATAAAGCCCAACAGATGAAAACACACTAAAGATGAACAATTAAGCATTGAACAACTGTCAAATGGGTACACAAAGGCTAGTGGAATGGAGGAAAATGATGACTCATCAATGTCCTATTTAAAGAATGAAGTCTGTGAATATGCATGTAATATCTGATTGTATGGGTTAGAATTGATGAGTTTGGTATGACCTTTCATATGGAACATGATTGGATGGTTGGTTATATATATTGGCATGAGATTGGTATGCATCATAAATTTATGCTTGGTTGGTGTGACATGATTTTGGTGTGGTTTAGGACGTAATTCCATGAATCTCTAGGTGAGATCTCATGGTGGTGCCTCATTAGTCAGGACGTAATTCCACGATGGTTTCATGGTGGTGCCTCATGGTCAGGACGTAATTCCATGGCCTCTGTTAGTGGGAGCTCATGGTGGTGCCTCATGGTTAGGACGTAATTCCATGAAGGTTTCGTGGTGGTGCCTCATTATATAATTAAGTAAGGATTCAAGTAAGGATTGCATCCTGACACTCTAATGAGACAGTTAGTCTCACGTAGAGCGTACAGACTCAAGTGATGAGAGTAGCAAGAGGCCCTAGTCTTTGGCAGGATAATGGCCTTAGATATTTGAAGGCTAACCTTGTACGTGGTAGGGTGAAACCCATTGGCAATTGGCTCTATAGAGCAGTAGAGACCATCACAAGTGCAAGCATCCAGTGAATCCGACTGATTATATGTATGTGGATAAATTGAGTCTTAGTGTCTAGTTTGTTGGTCATCACATGCTTGGTTGATTTATGTATCTATGTCCTTTAAAATTGTATGCAATTGTATGATAAAACATTTTTCCACTCCAGCTTACCCTTTTTGATCGCTTGTGTGTTTGTGTGTGGTTTTCTCCTTTTGTGATGATCATCAATTTATTGATGTGAGCAGATGTGAGAACTCCTCGTGGTCATCAGGGTGTCTAGGGTCGGATCCTCTTAATTTTGAGTTCTCTTTTAGGGTTGTAGCCCATGTACTACATTGCTCTTTTAGCATATATTTTAGATACTATTAAACTTATTTTCCGTATTGTTAATGGCATCGTGGTGTGCCTTGATATCTTTCCTAGTTTGTTCTAGATAACTATAAGGAGTGACATTTATACTCTGTGACTTTGCTCTTTATATTATTCATCATGATGTTTCATTTAATTAAGTTATTTATTAAATGGGACGTTACAGATTATACAAGTACTCTTCCACTAAAAAAACCTTTGAGATACTTTCCGAAACGACTAATATATATATATATATATATATATATATATATATATATATATATATATATATATATATATTATGAATTATTGATCGTCCATTAATTTGATATAGTTACTCATATGATTGATGCGATTAATAATGAAATGTTTCATTACTCTTTATATAAATATTTGTATTAATTATTTGATTTGTATACATGTTGTATCTATAAATAAGACTCTTCTTATCAGTAATAACACACAGAAAAGTTGCTTCCCATTCTCTCATTCTCAATTCTTCATTCTCTTCTTTTTTTCTATTATCTTTATTTTATAACATTATCAACACCATTTTTCATTATCTTTATTTTCTCTCTAACGATAGTGCTCTGCGTGTCTCAATCTAGGCTCTAACTAATCCTTACTTCATTTACAATTTTATCTTATATTCTTATTCTTGTAATAAGAATTATTTGACTTTAACATTTTTCATCTCCGTCTTATTATTATTATTATTATAATATATATATATATATATATATATATATATATAT
>Ga0214543_1005262_pt1 | contig 23968 bp, 19 predicted proteins | sample CNSS2metaG_FD_160094 | JGI IMG/M metagenome (GOLD analysis project Ga0214543, IMG submission 160094) | Root nodule microbial communities from cowpea collected in UCLA plant growth center, Los Angeles, California, USA - CNSS2 | ecosystem: Host-associated > Plants > Roots > Nodule | place: USA... | reverse complement strand
TAGTAATATTTAAGTGAGAAGTTACTTTGGTTAAATTTACTAAGATTAATCTACAAAGTTCTTGCTTTTGATTGAGAAGTTACTTTGGTTGAAAGTAAGGACGCCAACAAATTAATTGAGAAGTTTCATTGAAAGTAAGGATTCATCAAATTAATCAATGTAACTTCTTAATTAATTTGTTGGCGTCCTTACATTGTTATTTTTTCTGTGATGATTGTGACAAGAATAATATTTTATCAAAATCATTAACTTTCAACCTTGTATTATACATGAATATAAGTTTATGAACATATAATTTGGATTTAAATAAGTATTTTATTTTTATAAAATTGGATAATAGTATTTTACAATTTTTATATTGGAAATGCATTTAAGTTATTTGCATACTCTCTCGATGAACTTAAAATATTTCATTGTACATGAAAAACATAATTTTCTTACAAACTTATAATAAACTTAACAACGGACTAAAAATATCTTTATATATATATATATATATATATATATATATATATATATATATATATATATATATTTTGATGAATATTGACCAAAAGTTTTGAAAGGACTAAAATAATATAATTCTTTTATCATATTATATTAGATCATTAGTATAATGTTTTAAAAAATTATTCGTCCAATTGAACAATTAGATCATTAGATTGGATGATTCGTTTAATGTTGTGAAAGAGTAGAATCTATATTCTTTTCATCTTCACGAATAACTTCCTTTTATCACTATTAACCAATGTATCTATTCTTTTATTCTTCATCAATATATATTTTTTAAATAATATTAAAAAGTAATTTATCATAATCTAATAAAAAACTAAGAGACGTAATTATTAAATTAAAAATATATCATAATCAAGTCACAACTAAAAATCAGTTATGAAAAAACATATAATGGATTATTTTTTCTTCTATATTCATAAAAAATAAATATACAAAAGAAGGCCGATGAGATAAAAAAATAATGTTAACTATTAAATTAATATTTGATTATCTAGTAAGATAAGAGATAGTTACCTTTTTAGTCAAGTCACAATTAAAAATCGATTATGAAAAAACACATAATGCATTATGTTTTTCTTCTATATTCATAAATATAAATATACAAAAGGAGAGTTACTTTTTCTCTTCAAAAAAGGGAGAGGACAAATGAGAAATGAGAGAAAAATGAGTTTGTGTCTAATTTCTTTTTTTTTTTTCTTCAAAAACAAAAAAGGAAATATATGAGAGTGAGAGATAAGTACAATTTATGTTAAACTAAGAAGACAATGAGAAAGAAAATAAAAAATATCTTAATAAATATTTGGTTTAATTACTCTTTTGGTTCCAGTTTTCATCCAAAAAATGTTAAATTGGTCCTCTAGTTTTTTTAAGTCTCAATTTAATTCCGATTTATAAAATACTAATGCAATTTTGTCCTTTTCATTAAATTTCTTGAAATAGATCAATGATTTTTCATTAAAATTGAAGTTGTTAATAGAGATGGCAAATAAACCCGTGCCCGTGGGTATTGTCCGAACCAATCCCTGTTTTGACGGGGATCCTCGCATTGATTCAGTATGGGTATGGGAAATCCCCGACTTTTTCAATTGGGTATGGGGATGAGTATGGGGATGTACTTATCTCCACCATAATACCTGTCTGATGAGTGCGTATTTTTGTCCTCATTAAATGTTTAATTCTAGGTATTTAATTGAATTTGTGTGCTTAAAGAGTGATTTAATTGACAATTCTGATAATTAGACTATTTGAGCTTATGTGATAAAAATGTCTTAAAAAGTTATTTTTAGCTGCATAAATTATTTTTGGATATTTTAACGTAGTTGAAGTTAAGATTAAGCTCCTTTAAGGTGGAAAAATAAATTGATTGAAGTTACAAACCACCTTTAAATAAGGCTGAAATTAGCAAGTTCTGTAAAAATCACTTTTGCACCCCATACATTACTTATACACTCCCCTCTTTCCAAATGGGCTATAGAAAATGCCATGTGGCAATCCCTAACTTTCAAATCTGTCCAACCATATGTTGACACATATCATGATCCAGCAACACAAAATTCAGCCAACCAAATGGTGCCACGTCATCATCTTCATCTCCCCTATGAGAAACCCTAATTTCTCCTCTTACACCAAGGAGCCGCTGACAGCCTCCCACCTTGCCAGAAACGGAAACCGCTGAAACATCAACGAACCAGATTCGCACACACTATTCATCACAACACCCATGGCAGCCCGCTGGCAATAAATTGCAAAACCATCACTCGTGAGCACGCAGCACCGCATCACAGCGACATCAATCTAGATCGTGCAAACACCACCACACAAAATTGCTGCAAGTTCAACCACCATGGATGGAACTTCGTTCACGCTCCAACAGAACAATGGATTCCCTCTACACCACACCTGAACCACCGCGAGAACTCCATGTTCATGCATGTGCATAAAAACTCAACGTGAAACCCTAACGTTGGAAGGCACCTGCAGGTTTACACATAAGCCTCCGCGCTGCCACCATTCTCGAGCAACACCACTCACCTACGGGAGTCCGATCGGCCAACATTGCAGCAGCAACTATCGTCGAAAACCTGTAAAACATGGTGGAGGAGTGGAAGACGAAACCCTAATGGAGGCAGGAGAAGAAACCCTAATTCTAGAGAGAGAAGATCTACCACGTGTTAGTCTGTCATTGCACAATCAACGGGTCAAAGCAGTCAACTTTAGGAGATTCTGGTCCAAGACTAGTCAAACTATAGGGGTTTAAGTGGAAATATTCATCTTTTTGGATTTCCCAGCAAATTTGGACTATAGGATTGAAAATGGCTTATTTAGAAAATTAATGTAAATATTACTTGGTGATAATTTATCAGATATCTTTAAATAATTTATTTATTTAATTATATCATAAATTATTAACCAACTATATTTGCCAAATATTTTTAAAACTGACTATCTCTCCAAATATTTTTAAATATTCATAATCAATATGAAGATAAATAATATTTATCTTTATCTTAATTTTAAAAGATATTTGAGAGGTTTTAACAATCGAAAAGCCCAGTCCAAGTCCTATATAAAGAGACCAAGGTGAGGTAGAAAAAAAAAAGCTTGGGACTTTGGAGTTTAGGAACCCTTAAGGGGGGACCTAATTTCGTTTCCTTTTTCTCTCCATTCTTCTATTATGTTTATTTTATTTTGCATTCCATGGAAGGATAAACTTCTTGAGTTGATTCCATTGTAATTTCATTATGGATTCTAAGGTTATAATGAAATAATTTCTTTGTTCATTTTATTATTGTTGAGGTTTTAATTCATCTTTGTCTTTTATCTTTGGATCACGTAAAAAGTAATAATTTAATTGAGACTTTACTTTGATTTTATTTAGAAACTTTCATGTGATTAAATATGTTTTTACCAATAATTGAGACTTTACTTTGATTAAAGGTATTTACTCTAACTAAAATTAATCGAGACTTTACTTTGATTAATTAAGCTTTTTATTTGGTGAGGAGATAAAAGAATAGACATGACTAGGCATAGTAAAATTTGATTGAGACTGTACTTTGGTTGAATTTATTGTGGATAATCTAAAAGTTCTCACTTTTAATTGAGACTGTACTTTGGAAAAAGTAAGAACGCCAACAAATTAATTGAAACTTTACATTGATTAATTTGCAAATCTACAACAATAATTAATTGAGCAATAATCTTTAGATAATCGATGATGGATCTATTTTGAAAAAACAATGAAATCAATCTATTTTCTTTACTATTGCTTTTATCTCTTTTTATCTTTTCTACTTCTTTCTTTGTTTATCTTAATCCTTTTATATTTTTATTATTTTATTTGACTAACTCTTTTGTATAGATTTTATAAGAACTAATTTGTTAAAATACAATTCCGTGTTCGTTGGGAGACGACTTAGGGTTAACTTTACCCTTTCTATTTCCTTAACTACTATCTTAGCAATACTGAAGTTGCTATAGTTTAGTAGATTTAATTTGATCGCGTCAACGACAGCGTTATCCCGTCCCCGCCATATCTCTGTCCCGTTTAAATTATTAAAATTATCATAATTAATTAAGTAACCATATATACTTTCTATTTTTTTATTTTTTCTAATTATTTGGTTTGTCATGAAACTCATTTGCATCTCCAATATATTTTTCATGTTATCATAACCTTTATATAATTATGTTAAAATGATGTATGTCAATTAAAAAAATTTATATCTCACATTTGAAAATTTCTATTATTATTTTTATTTATTGTATATTTTTCTTTCACATGAGAATGCTTAATACTCTCAATTTAAGTGATTAATAGCATAGACCTTTCATTTACTAGGTAATATAAAAAAACTATTTAGTTATTATTATTTTTTCATTTGAAGAACTCTTTTGTTTCTCTAAAACAATTTTTGTTATTTCTCAACTATTAAGTATATATGTTGATATTTGCAAAGTTTTCTTAGATATCTAAGGTATTTTTCATTTTATCATACCCTCAATTATACTTTTGTTTTCCTTTATGCGATTTGTTTCAATAGTTTGTCAAATTGTTTATAAGACAAACATTTGTTAATTTCTTAATATTTTTATTTGTTGTTTATTTTCATCATGTAGAATACTATTTTTAATATATTTAATCTAATTATTTTTTATTTTCTAACTCATTATTAATCATATTGTAATTTTTTCACTATAATTGTATAAATAACTTTTATTTACTACTATATAAAAATTTAATGTAATTTCCATGAATTTTTTTTATCACCATCCAACATATATTGAGTTCAAAACATACAAGATTTATGTTAAAATTTTATTATTATGTTTATTATTTGTTCTTTGCGTCATTTTTATCAAGTGATGTATTGTAACTTTTATTAGTTTATAAAAAAAGAGATTCATTAGAATTTAAAAAATTGAAGAAAACAAACATTTAAACAATATTTTAATTTGAATATTTTTTTTCCTTTTATATTTTTTTAAAAATATTTTTAAATTTTATCAACTAGATTTCATCAATGTTTGCAAATTTAACAAAATGTTTTAGTTCTCATGAAATTTTATTTGGTATTCTAATCTAAAATGTAAACAATTATAATTTATTTCAAAGTATTTGATATCGAAGAAACAACCATCCTCCCAATATTGAATATTTAATAATATTATGTTTCCTTTACTGTAATTTTTTATCATTTTAAAAAAATTAAATAAAATTAATAATGAAGTAGTAAGAAAATGGGTACAGATATGGGTACGAGATATTACCTGTTACATGGTGGTGATGGGGATGAGACAAAAGTTTGATATCCGTTGGATTTGGGTATGGGATGGGGATGAATTTTTTCTACGGGGATGGGTGTGTGATAGAGAAACTCGTCCCTGCCTCGCCGCATTGCCATTCATAGTTGTAAATAATGATGATTTGTTTTGTTGGTGTAATTAACATAATCCTAGTGTCAATTTTGATGAAATTCTTGATCTACTTCAATAAATTCAACAAAAAGCACAAAATTGCATCAAATTTTTCAAAAGTCTGGACCAAATTATGATTTGTTCCTGTAGAGAACAAATAAGATGAGTTAGGCACAAGCGTCACCTTACCATGTAGTCCGCTATCTCCTCAATTGGCCTCCTCCTGGTTGGTACATGTCAGCTTGGACCCAGGAGGGGTTACCTGCAGAAGAGACTCCGAAGCTCAAGTAAGTCAAAGCTCTCAGAAGGTCAAATTAGTGATTAATGAAGTAATGAATGCGTACCTTTAATTACTGGGGTCCACGTGTATTTATAGAGCATTAATCATCTTTGGTTATGTCATGGGCCGGGGCCTGGCTTGGGCTCTAGTTTGGGCTGTAAGTGGGCCTGGGCCCTAACCCAGGCCCTTAGGAAGACCTACTGAACGCTAGGGGGCTTGGATTTTATTAAGTATATTTGGAGTAGCTGGCCTAGGCCGATTACTTTTGTTGGTGATTTACATTGGTCATGTGTCGTCTTGTTCATGTTGTCTCTCTAGACGTTCAGGTTATTGGTTTAGGCTGGTAAGGCTCAGGCCAACTCAGCCTTGGTTGATTACTTGACTGCTTTGGCATATATGTATCGTTTTATTACTATTTGGTCGAGTTGGCCAGGTGTGGTACATGATTAAAAAAATTGGAGGACCAACTTGACACTTTTGAACCAAACTAGCAGCAAAAAAATTAATTAAACCTAAATATTTTTACTCTATGTTATATTTAATTTTATGTTTTATTATCTATTATCATGTTAAATGTGTTGCTCTATGAAAGAAAGAAAAAATAACAATTTAATTCCCACTAATTTCTAAAATATAACAATTAAAAAAAATCAATAATATTTGGGGAACCATGATCCTCCCTACTCCTACCATGATTCCCATGACCTCCTTGTGCCTATCGTTATCCGCCAATATTTGTAACATCACGACCGGATATTACAGATTTAAATAATAAAAATAAGTAAATAATAAATGTTGTCCATTTAATAAATGTCATTTTCCAAAAATGTGGAAAATTTAAAACTTTATTGCATTTATAAGGTATCTCAAATTAATTCAACTTATAAACTTAATTATAAGCCTCACCAGATCCATGCTCCATCTCTAAGCCTCACCAGATCCACCTGCAACATCATTTGCTCACGTGTACCGCGTACACGATCGTTGCCAAACACAAGCAGATAGGGTGACCTAACAATAAAATAAGCATATATACAATCATATACATATATCACAACCACACCAAAGGAAATTCATCCTTTTATTCCATAACACATGGCCCCTACCATGTCAACCGTGTTCGACGTCTTCTAGTGAGTACCTCAAGATGTCTTGCTGCCACACCTATCAGCCACAACTAATAGAGCATGTGCGGGAAACCATGATATGGATCACACACCGTAACGCTAGGTGGAGTTCCCAATACGAATAACATTTGTAATGTCCCAAGACGCTAAGAGCCTCTGCACACATTGAGTTTGCATCTATCGCCTGACGGAACTAATTCTGCCGCCATGCGCCACGTTTCCCAGGCTTCTCTGATTTCCTTGTTGTCGCCTAGCGATTCGTACCTCACCGCCAGGCGCTATACCAATACAATGAGGTTTCTGGTTTTAAATGACTCAGTGCTTTTTCCCCCTTTCTAACCTTTTTTCCCTTCAACACTAGCTTGCTAACTTGAGTACTACAGTCGTACATTACAACCCATAATTCTTATTCACCTCACCACAGATTAGTTATGAATTATGATCTACTCCAATATGCTAGCGGATGATGACTTGATACAATGGAGACATATTACACCTGTTTAAACCTGAATTACTAAGTATCCATTTCTTAGTCATTAGTATCCTGTCATATACTAGAACCTCTGCCCCATGTCTTTGACTTCAGAAGGTCTCTCTCTCACTTGTTTTTGCCCTTAATTCCCCACATCAATTCCACTTTTAATTGGTTACATGGCTAAAACGAAAATTATCATTATTCCCACTTAATTCTCATTGAATTAGTGTTTTAGGATAGTTTTCCAGCCCCCCCTTGGCTGTTAGGGTTTCTTTGCCCTTTCACCTTCATGCCAAAAAAGAATTTTGGCAAAAAGAAGTTTAGTTTTGGATTTACCAAGATTCGAACCCATAACCATGTCAATGTCATATCATTGCACAACCATTCATCCAATTTATGTTTCGTGATAATTCCTATAAATTCTAGGACTACATTATCACTCATCATGTTCATGCATATCATTAAAAATAATAATAAATTAAATAGCACATAAATGGCATATTTAGGACTTGAACCAAAGTCCTCTTAACACACCCAAGTACTCTCAACCATTTGAGTTAGTACTTTTCCACGTCACATCAGTCAATAATTAATGCCATAAAGGCTCCCACTGCCCGCATTTATTAATTAATTATCAATTTAATTAATTAATTTTCACGGGTCTTACATTTCCCCCATCTTAAAAATTTTCGTCCTCGAAAATAGGACTTACTCGGAAATAGGTGAGGATAAGACTTCCTCATGAGATCCTCCATCTCCCATGTCATCTCCTGTGTTGCCTCGTCCCATAGGACTTCATAGTTTGGATCTCTTTCCCTCTGAGTTGTTTTACTTGAGAATCCACGATTCTCACTTGTCCAACTCCAATGGTCAGATCCTCGCGCACTTGGACATCATCTTGCTCTAGTACATGTGTAGGATCTACAATGTACTTCCCTAGCTGTGATAAGAGGAATACATTGTGCAAGTTTGCCATATGAGGTGGCAAAGCAATCTCGTACGTCGTTGGTGCAATCCTCCTTGTGATCTGGTACGACTCGATGAATCTAGGACTCAACTTTCTCAACTTGAGAGCTCTCCCAATACCGGCTGTAGATGTAACTCTAAGGAATACATGATCACCTGCCTCGAACTCAAGTGGCCTCCTCCTCTTATTTGCATAAGATTTATGCCTTCTCTGAATTGCACACATTCTATCCTATATCACCTTCACTTTCTCAGTGGTCTACTGTAAGAATCCTGGCCCAAGCACCATTGACTCTCCATCCTGCATCAAACACAATTGTGTCTTGCATCTCTTACCATACAAAGCCTCGTATGGTGCCATCCCAATGTTCTAGTGGTAATTGTTATTATACGTGAACTCCACCAGTGGAAGCATGTCACTCCAAGTGCCCAGGTGATCCAACACACAAGTCCTCTAATGAATGTATGGTTCTCTCCAACTGACCATCTATTTGAGGGTGATAAGCTGAGCTCATTCTTAACTGTGTGCCCAGTGCTGTCTGCAGCGATTGCTAGAACTGCGGTGTGAATCAAGGATCTTTGTCTGATACAATGCTCGCTGGTACCCCATGTAGTCTGACCATTTCTCTGACATACAACTATGCCAATTTTTCCATGGACATCTTCTGGTCAATTGGGAAGAAGTGTGCACATTTCGTCAGTCTGTCTGCAATAACCCAGATCGAGTCATGTCCCCTCACAAACCTCGGCAGATGTGTAACATAATCCATGGAAATGTTGTCCCATTTCCACTAAGGGATATCTAGAAGCTCCAACGCACCACCTAGTCTCTAGTGTTTAATCTTCGCCTTTTGACATACTAGACACGATGCCACACAATCCGCTACATCTGTCTTCATACATGTCCACTAAAAGGCTGCTTTCAGATCTTTATACATCTTAATCATACCTGGGTATATGCTAAGACGACTTTTATGCCCTCCTCCATGAGCATCTTCCTTAGTACATGCTTTCTAGGCACACAAACCCTCTCTCTGAACCGCAGGATGCCATCTTTGCCCATCCTAAAGTCATTTCCTTTATCAATGTCTAACCATCCAATGATTTGTTGCAGCTCCTGATCATTTCCCTACTCCACCCGAATCTCGTCCAAGAACTCATTAGTGATTCTCAGCATGTTGCACCTTATATGACCTGCATCCATATTTAGTCCCAAGTTCATATCACGTAGCTTCTCAATAAGAATTGTAGTTCCTTCATCATCATGGTAGACAAATGAACTCTCTTTATGCTCAGTGTGTCTGCTACGACATTGGCTTTACTAAGGTGCTACAACAGCTTGAGGTTATAGTCTTTCAAGTATTCCATCCAATGCCTCTGTCTCATATTCAGTTCCTGATGATCAAATAAGTATTTTAAACTCTCATGATCGTTGAACACTTGGAACTGAGAACCATACAAGTAATGCCTCCAAGTCTTGAGGGCAAATACGACTGCAACTAAGTCTAGGTCATGCGTCAAATAATTTTTCCCATGCACTTTCAGCTGTCTCGACGCATAAGCTATTGGTCTTTTATCCTGCATCAACACATAACCTAAACCCTGATATGAAGCGTCACAATACAACTCAAACGTCTTGGTCGTGTCTGGAATGACTAACACTGGTGATTCATCAACCTCCTCTTCATATCCTCGAAGTAAGCTTGCACTCATCCGTCCAAGAGAAAGGCTGGTCCTTTCTGGTGAGCTGTGTCAATGGCTGCAACATCTTGGAGAATCCTTCTAGAAATCATCGATAATAGCCGGCTAAACCTGTAAAACTTCTCACCTCTATGACTGTTTGTGGCCTCTCCCACTTCACCATTGTCTCAATCTTAGCCGGGTCCATTGCTATTCCTTGAGATGATATTACATGACCCAAGAATTGCACTTCATCCAACTATAATTCACACTTTGATAGCTTCCCATAGAACTTATGCTCTTTGAGAATTGCCAGCACCACTCTCATATGATCTTCGTGATCTTCCCGACTCTTAGAATCTATTAGTATGTCGTCAATGAATACAAAGACGAACTAATCTATATACGGTCAGAAGATTCTGTTCATGTAGTCCATGAAGATTGCAGGAGCATTTGTCACCCCAAATGGAATCACCACATATTCGTAGTGTATCGTGACCTGAAAGTTGTCTTCTATACATCCTCAGGTTTGACTAAGATCTGATGATATCCAGATCTCAAGTGAATCTTTGAAAACATCCCTGCTCCCCTCAACTGATCCAACAAGTCATCAATCCTCGATAGTGAATATTATTCTTGATAGTCAACTTGTTCAACTACCGATAGTCAACACAAAGTCGAGAACTGCCGTCCTTCTTCTTCACCAATAATATAGGTGCTCCCCAAGGCGATGCACTCGGTCGAATGAATTTCTTCTCAAATAGGTTCTCAATCTGCTTTTTCAACTCAGCTAATTTTGTTGGTGCCATCCTGTATGGTGCCATTGAGACTGTGCCAGCTCTAGGGATGAAATCAATAGTGAAATCTACATCCCTACTTGGTGGTAGTTCTTGAATTTTGTCTGGAAACACATCAGCATACTCGTCCACCACCGGTATGCTTCTAATCTGCTTAGTTGTACTCTTCTTCTCCCCTTGAGCCACTATTACGTAACAAGTAACTCCAGCTTCTATTTCCTTCATTGCCTTCTGAGCTGAGATCAACTCCAGTCTTACTGTCTCTGGGAATACCACACTACGCCATTTATAATCAATAATAATGTGGTTACTGGACAACCAGTCCATCCCTAGAATCACGTCGAGACCCTCTATCGGCAAGCAAATAAGATTCACCTTGAACTTGCGGCCTGACACTTCTATAAGGCATCCCACACAAACATAGTTGGTGGATACCTCGCTAGATGTCGGCGTCGCGACTATTAACTCGCACCCTAGCTCTCGCATCACAAGTCTAAGCCTCCTCAAACATTCATTGGATACGAATGAATGGGTAGCTCCTAAGTCAAACATCGTGATTAAACAATAAACAAGTAGTGATAAAGGATTGATCCCTACCAAGGATGATGGCCCATCACACATGATTAGAAGAAAGGGAGTTCCTTGATCCCTTTCTTTGCTTTTATTTTCTTTACATTAAAATTCCATTAAGTTGGCTTGGTTGACTACTTTTAAGTTGACTTATTGATCTTGACTTACATCTTTATCATTCCTTTCCTTTCCATTTTATGCTTTCTTCTTCCTTTGTGTGTGTGACTTAGGTTTTACTCCTTTTATGTTTTATCCACTCTTATTTGTTTTAAATCAATCCACTCTTCTCTTCTCTAGAACCTTGGAAAGGAACCTTCACATCTAGATAGCTTGCTATCTTAATGTCCAGTGGGGATTTCCTTGGTTTTCTTAATCAATCATCACCATATTCATTAATCTTCTGAAAGGAATAAGATAAACCTACATCATTTGGTATTTATAGCTTTGGTTGTCCTTGAATATGGTGTTTTCATGTTTTAACCTTATCTTGTGTAGCTATCTTTGAATGGTTCACATAAAAACAGTACTGGCAGCAACGTGTACGTTTTTGAAAAACATACTACAGTTAGCTTAGTGGTCCAAAAGTAACGTTCTTTATATCAAAAGAAAGCCCTTTAAGTCTAGTTTCCAATAAAAAAATGAACGCATTTGGAGTTCTGTGGAGAGAGTTATGGTCAAAGGAGTGATTAAAGGTCAAAGCTGTCGAGAATACGAAAAACAACATTTTCAGGTTATGTTGTGGCAATTTTGGCTTCAATTTTGTGACTCTTTTTGCTCCTAAATGTGGTTTGATAACATGTCTTTGGATGCTTAGTCATTGAGCTTCAAATCCATGAGTTTAAATGCATCATAGCTACATATTTGTGTTTTTTTGTATGTCATGTTGAATCTTTAAATGTATCTAACTTTTGCTTGAGTCATATGTCATATGTAACTTGAAGTTTTCTTATTCTTGTTATTCCAAGTATTTGAATATTGCATTCACTTTATGTCTTCGTTGATGTATGTTCCTTGAAATTGATTTTGACCTAAAATTTGAGGAATTAAGTGACCAAGCCACCCAAAAACACCTTTCTATCATCTTGTGAAACTAGTTTGTGAAAGAAGAAAAATTTTTGGTGCTCTTCTACTATGGGCCGAGAGCAACATTGCTCTTTGGTGAACAAAACTTGCAAAAATCACTAAGTGTTATGCTACTAGTTTTCATATTGGAGTGTTGGGTGATATTGGCTAATTAGTTTCATGGTTAAACTTGGTTATGATCTTTCTTGGTGTATGCATGATTTGGGACTTGGTAGTTCATGTTCAAGTATTTTCCATAGAGTCTTTAAACATGTCCTTTTCTTTTTTAGTCTTTAAAAAAAGTTTTGTCACATATAGTGTCTTTCCTTAGAGTTTAGCTTTCCTTGCTTTTGTGCTTTTGTTGTTTGTCTTTAGGTACTCCTTGTTTTGTCTTAGTAGTTTTCCCTTAAATTTCTTTGAGTGGTTTGCTAAAACCTTGAGTTTGTCTTTGAGAAGGTTTCAAAAAAGTATATCACTCCTTTTGGTGGATTTGAGTGTAGCCTTGCCTTGTTGCTTTGGGGGGAGGTGATTTAAACACTTGGGTGAATTTCTTTGGACCATACTTGGTGATAGAGACCATACCCCACTAAATTAAAACAAATAAAATTCAGTATATGAAAGTGAACCAAGTCATCTCCCAACGACCAATATTTTCGTCTAAAGCTTCAATTTTCAGATTCAAACACAACACAATAATACAGGGGGGTTTGGCATATTTAGATTGAAGAATTATGAACAGTTTTGCAAATGTTAATAGAACGATTTAAAATCAGTATTGACTCCTTGAATTTGAATGCAATTTTACTCATCACAAGTCACATAATTAAGGTTTTTGTCTCACCCAATCCACTCGTCCAGACCCACTAAGTGAGGGTTAAAAACGTGTTTCAATATGCAATTAAGCAATGCATACATCCATTCATTTGTGACAGTTAATCCAATTCATTAAGCATGAACAAAATCAACATGAACAACCAACCCAATCTGAAATTAAGCATTAACAGATTAAAAATAACCATTCACCATAAAATCAAGATGAAAGAGAGACAAAACATGAATTGAAAACAGAACCTCAAAGTTCAACTGCATCTCCTTCAAGTAGTCAATACATTAAATTAGAAAGCCATGAAATTCGAATTAGGCTTCACCATAAATTGTGATTCAACCATTCAAATTACTTCAAATTAGTGCAGAAAACTTAAAATGGTGCAGCAAATGAAAATAAGCAAAGAGAAACAGGGGATGAATGAAAACAACACTAAAAAATGTAAATGCTTCAATATAAATGTTACCCAAGGCGTATAAAACGTGAATACAAGCAATAGGTGTTGTCCATGACTCATAAAACGTCAAAAACGAGTGGAAAACGTGAAAAAATCAGCTTGTGCCTCCATGGGTCACCTTCCAAAGCTTAAAAACATAAAAAATGGAGGTTGGAGAGAATGGAGAAGAAGAAGAGTGCGACTACATGAAGGAGAAGACCTAAATTTCGTGGTCACATCAAATCTGCCACTCATATTTACAAAATTGCGATTATGAGATGTAGAATTAAAAAAATGCCACTACTGGGCCTCACATGTTGGCCCATTCACTCAGATGATGTGGAAATGACGTGGCAATGATGTGGTGACTCTCTTCAACTGAATATTAATGTCCAAGCTCCAAAATTTGCTTCACCCAAATACCTAAAAATAATTAAAAACGAAAATTAGGCCAAATAATGTGAAATTAGTCCAATTTCGAAACAGTGACCCAATAAAGTTCAACAGATGAAAACACACTAATAGGGCAAGGAAGAGTTACTCACCCAACCACTACTATAGTCACTCATGGAAGGGAAAAGCTGAAGAGAAACATGATAAATCTCCTTCTAAGTCTCACCAAGCACCATCAAGTAAAAATAAGTCACCAACTGGTCACACTTACCATTCCACTTCTCAAAGATCAAGTTCCATTAAATGTTTTAAATGATTAGGATATAAACACATTGCTTTGAATTGCCCAATCAAGAGGACAATGATCTTAAAGAAGAGTGATGATGAGAGTGAACATTTTTCTTCCCCTTCCCCCTAAAGTACTTCTTCCCACACTTCTTCTTCTTCAATTGAAAGGACTAAGCCCCTTGAAAGTGGATTATTAATGGTAAGGCACCAACTAGGGCAAGTTCCCAAAGAACTTGATCCTTCTCAAAGACAAAACCTTTTTCATGGAGGGTGCCTTATCAATGACAAGATATGTCCCATCATCATAGATAGTGGAAGTTGTGTAAATATGGCTAGCCCAAGGGTGGTGGATAAGTTTGGCTTGAAAACCATTCCTCATGCAAAATCCTACAAGCTATCATGGCTTAAGGAAGAAGAAATAAAAGTAACTAAATAAGTCCTCATTAACTTTTCAATTGGCAATTTTAAAGATGAGGTATTATGTGACATTGTGCCTATGGAAGCCAACCATATTTTGCTAGGTCGACCATGGCAATTTGATAGAAAAGTTGTTTATGATGGTTATGCAAACACCTATGTTTTCTCCTCCCTAGGAAAGAAGTTAACAATCCTACCTCTCCCACCTCCACAAGAAAATGAGGACAAAAATAAAATAAAATATGAAAAAGAAAAAGAAAAAGGGCAAGCTTTCACCAAGGAGTTACTTCGCTACAAAAAGATTTTTTCAAAGCAAGAGGTGCAACACCACTCTTCATTCTCTTCCCAAACAAAGAGAGATAAACAAAAACACAAACAAGAAAGAGAGAGTGGCATTAAAAAGAAAGAGGGCATCTCCAAGACTAGGGATGGTATCTGTTCTTGTGGAAACAAATAAGAGATGTTAGGGATACAAATATCGCCTTACCTCAATCCTCAACTTCTCGAGTTGGCATCTTCTCGCCTTGTATATGCCATCTGCCGGTGCATGCAGTTTGGACCCTCGAGGGGATACCTACGGAGAGGGTCTGACAATCAAGTCAACAAAAGGGTTCTTAAAAAGTCAAATATCTGATTACGGGATTAATGAAAGTGTACCTTTAATTGCTGAGGTCCACGTGTATTTATAGAGTCATTAATTATTTTGCCCTTCTTATGGGCTGGGCCATTGTTTCGCTCTTAGATGGGCCTGGGTCAAGCCCAGGCCCTAAGTTAGTGTTTATTAGTACTAGGGGCCCTATTTGCAAAATTCTAAGTTTAATGTCATCAGCTTATTACTCCTTATCTTTCGAAGTAGGCGGCCTGGACTACTATGTGTTTATGCTTGACTACTTGTGTACTTAGTAATTAAATGAGGTTATGTATGGACGGCCTTGGCCGTGTGGTCTCCTTGTTCCGCCTAGGTGCAGTACACCAGTCTCCCAGCCTTTGTCGAGAGAGCTGTAGCGCCAAAGGCTTGGAAGTGTACGAGTAGTTGCCTTGATCTGCCTAGGTGCAGTACACCACCCTTCTAGCCTTTAAGTGTTATGAACAGTGTTAAGGCTAGATCATAAGGAGTGATGGTAGATGAAGGGGCGCTAGATGTCAGAGGTCCAATCAGAGGGGTTTGCGCCGCCATTTTGAGTGTTATTACGTTTCGCGTTTATTGTGACGCTTCATGTGAATGATGCTTTTGGCGGGAAAAGTTGTAGTGGTTCAGATTGTTGATTATAAATACAGTTGTTGTTGAAAATTTGTTTACGTTGGTTCATTTGCAAGAAATTTGAGAGTAGTTATTTGTGTGCGTGAGAGTTATCCGATAAGTGCTTTGCATCTGTCGTCATCTTATTGTTAAAAAGGTATGTCTAGTGCTAGTGGTAATGTGTCATTATCTTCTTCGGGTAATGGTAGTGAGCGGTTTTGGGGGAGATGGGAGTAGTCATTCTGATGGTGGGACTATGGTAGGTACAGGGAGGATTCCGATGGAGACAGTCACTGAGGTAAGGGAGGATCCCCCAAAAGAAATAGTAGAGAGCAACTGGTCGGCCAAGTCCGGATATCAATGGGTTACTCAAGATGTTCGGACCCAACATTCATTGTTCAGATGGTCTAGGTTGCTTAAGCCATGGCTCAACTACGTACCTATTTTGGAGAGGAACATAAGCCATGACATAGTGGCTTTAGAGAGGGTAAGCGTTGTCAACTGCGTTTGCCACGGTCAAGAAGAAGCAGCCGAGGGGTTCTTCTACATGTATATGTGCCACTTTTCACAGTTGTACGTGAGGCTGCCCTTTGATGATTTTACCATGGGGGTGCTACGCTTATTGAACGTTGCCCTTACGTAGCTGCATCCAAACAATTGGGCGTACTTACAAGCTTTTCGGGTTCTTTGCCAATCGTTATATCTGCAACCATCCCCGCAATCATTCTTGTATTTCTATGATACGAGGCCCAAGCATCCGACAACGTGGTTATCATTGATAAGCCGACCGAGTATAAGCAGGCTGGAAGCGTTCACCCAATCGTTCAAGCATTTTAAAGACGGTTTCTTCAAGGTGGTCGTGAAGGAGTCTGTGCGATTGTAATTTTACAACGATGACGGGAACACTAAATTCCCCTTTAGTTGGACCGACAACCCTTGGCGGTATAAGGATATGAAGAAGGAGGGATTGTCGTTGGCGGATAAGGAGGTGGTGGAGACACTGATGAAGTTTAATGATAGGTTGCCCATTAAGGGCTTAGTTAGGGTTTATAATTCAATTCATCCGATTGTTGATATAGAAGGTATCTTTTTTTTTTAAGTGCTACGTTGTGTTTGAGTAAACTAATCAGCGTTTGTTGTGATCATTGTGGGGCATATGGCACAAGTTGGAAAGAAGAACTTGAACCTTTTTCAAGCTCTTAGGAAGGAGAAAGCAGCGAAGGCCAGGGCTGCTGGGAGCATTGAAGTTCCCAATCTACAAGATTCCTTAGTTGAAATGCATGTACACGGGGGATTGAAGAGAAAAGCGGAGGTGCCCGCTAAGCAGAACAGATGGAAGGATGTGAAGAAAGTAAGGGCCACCCTATTGGGGCCAGGAGTTTACCGCCAGGCGGGTCCTCTTTAGGAACCCAAAATTAGACCAGAATGTATGTGTCGCTTGGCGGCTTTGAGTATCTCGCCAGGCGGTTTCTGGAAATTTTCAAAAACACAAAATTTAACAGAACAAAAGGGAATTCATGTATAATCATCACATACTTAACATGCAATTCATGCTTAAACGTAAAGATTAACGCGTATAGCTCCCCTAACTTGAATTCCCTTATTTAAAATTGAAAATGCTAGAGTTCCTTGTCGGTGGTAGCTCTTGACTCCCTTTCATCAACTCTAATCCTCTCCAATGTATCTTCAACCCACTCTCACACAAAAATTTCATCATTGAATTAGTGTTTTAGGATAGTTTTCCAGCCCCCCCTTGGCTGCTAGGGTTTCTTTGCCCTTTCACCTTCATGCCAAAAAAGAATTTTGGCAAAAGGAAGATTAGTTTTGGATTTACTAAGATTCGAACCCATAACCATGCCAATGTCATATCATTCCACGACCTTTCAACCAATTCATGCATATAATTAAATATAATAATTAATTAAATAGCATAGTTAGGACTTGAACCCAAGTCCTCTCAACACACCCAAGTACTCTCAACCATTTGAGCTAGTACTTTACATCAATCAATAATTAATGCTATAAAGGCTCCCACCATCCGCATTTATTAATTAATTATCAATTTAATTAATTAAATTTCACGAGCCTTACACATTTCATCTACTTAAAACACGCACACATAATATCATGATATCAAACCATGAATACCATTTTAGATAAGCCCTTCGTACCTCATCAATTTGATTTGGTGGTATTGTCAAATTTGAGGATGCTTTTCCTGGATCGCGTTCTAATGAATTTTTAAATTCATTATATGTAACTCTAAGAACTTTAGAGATTTATTTTTCATTATCTTGAATTCTTGGTTCTCATGAAAATTCTAAAGTTTAGTTAACAGTTTAGTTAACGTAGATGCATTTTTTTTATCTTTATCACAAACCTTCCTCTCTAAAAGAAAGAATCAATTTTTGTACTCTTTATCATAACCTTTCTAATATAAATTTATCACCTCTCTCCTATTTAGAAAAAATAAAATTTATATTCACAAATCACAATTATCACAATGCAAAACATAACGAAACTCATAACACTTTAATTCAAACATAACGAAACTCATACCGCTTTAATTAAATAAGTTAAATAAGCAACATGGTATAAATTCAAAACTTAAAAAAAATTACCATAGGCAGCAGAAAACACAAAATCCCTAAATTTCATAATTGAGGGTTATAAGAATTTGGAAAAAATTATAATTAGAGTTTATACCAATTTCATAAAAGAATTCCTAAAATCATAATTAGGGTTTATACAAATTTAGGATAAACTTACTTTGGGAGAAACATCCTAAAAAGAATCATAAATCTAACACATAAATCATAATAAGATACTAACCTTGATATGTGAGAAATCATGCAAGAATGTATGCTTCAATCTCAATCTATGTGTTCCCCAACCTCTATTTCCCAATCTATCTCTTTGTATTTATTTCTCCTCATACACTTTCATGATAATTTACATGGTGGAGAGATCTTATAACTAGAAAAAAACTCTAATCTTTTTTATAAATCAATGTCTCCAATAAAATTTTTTATTTTATCTTTTATTATAATTTGTGATAATATAAACTTGATATAAATAATATATAAATATAATTTTAAAAGATATATAAATATATATAAAAACTAAATTTCAAAAAAAAAAATTGGTGGAGCCATGGCTCCCCTGTAACCACGTAGTTTCGCCATCGGATACAAAGCTGTTAAGTTAATAGGATGAGAAACAATCCTACAAGGAAGCAACATGAATCCGCTATTTGTAAAATATAAAAATAATCATAATGTTATTAAGGAAAAAAGAAAGAAGAGATTTTTTTTCTTTCTTCTAAACTTTTTGAAAAAAAACAAAAAAATGGCCGAAGAACCCACTAGTATTAGAAAGGCCACTTCGCCCGGATATATATATATATATATATATATATATATATATATATATATATATATAAATAAAATTTAAATAATTTATGAAGAATATATAATTATTTCTTTAAAATTATATTTAGACACTAATTTAGAAAAAAAAAACTTAAATTTAGATTAACATATAACTACATAAAATTCATTTTAACATTTATACACAAAAATATTTAAAAAATAAAATATAAATACTTGTATTTCATTTTACGAAAATTATTTTGATATTTTTGCCGTTAAAGTAGTGTTTTTTATTTGAAAAATTAAATTTCAATTTTACTTTCAAGTTCGTAAATTTTATTTATTTATGTTAAAATAATATAAAAACTTATATAATTTACTCAAAGTAAATTAAAAATACTATAAAAACAACATGATTTAAATATGAGTGTCACTTTTTTTAGATTTCAGCATATCCCAATAAAAATAATAAAATTATAACTATTATTTATCCACATTTAAAAATTTACTACAAAGATAAAAAATACAAATCAAGAAAAATAAAAAAAAAAACATATGAAACCCATAATAAAAATTTATCAATGTCACTTGTGACATCCGTTTAATAGAAGGAAATATTATTGAATAAATATCACATAAAATAATATAAATGAGCACAAAAAGTGAGTATAATAGAATAACATTACAGTAATCCAAAATATACAACAAAATTTAAAAAAAAAATCTCATATAAAGAACATTAAACAAGATATAGAGAAAGGTCGTCAAATCAAAGCAAAATTGGTATTAAATGCTAATCGAAAAACAAAAAAAAAAAACTAAGTGATCACGTGTGGTCCTGCACCCCTCCTAACCACTTAAATAAAAATGGCATATAAAAAATATAAAAATGGCATTCTACTTTCTGGTTCAAGGTTTCTTTCTATTCGATCTCTAACTGTGATTAAAAAAAATGGTTTCTTTCTATTCGATCTCTAATTGTGATTAAAAAAAATGGAAAATGATACAGTGACAAACCAAATTTGATAATTTATCTTACAATGTGATGTGATACTTATAATTTTTTTTTCAAATCTCACATTTGTTTTGTTTGAATGGCACAAAGGCCAAAACCGCAAGCGGCGTAGTTGAGGTGGAGAGAACGTTGGTCATCATCCTTAACCGTGAACTGGAAGTCTTTAAACGATGATCTTTTTCTTTAACCTTTGTTGTTCTTCTTGAAGTCCTTCATTCGAAAAGTCCCTTTTCTTCTCCGTTTTTGTCTTCTTGTTGTTTGTTGTAACGGTGTGGGTTTACCCATTGGTGGAAAGCTCTGTTGGTTCGTCCTCCATATTGATTGTCGCGGAAAGGAGTCATTTGTTGTGGAGTGGTGTGGTGACTTTCCTCGGGTGCGTGTGTCGCTTCCGTCTTTATCGTCGAAGGTTATTGGGGTCCCTTATTCTAGAGGAAGTGGGTGGTGAGTTAAGTTTATTTACGCATTTTGGTTATGATTATTACTTCTTGAAAAGGACAGGTCGAAGTTTGTTTTTTGTTGGGAATATGGATTGTTTGGGTTAGGGTTAAATATTTATCTTATTAGTTTGTATCATTTTCATTTCTGAAATTGTTCATTTTCCTCTGAAAATGCTTCTTCCTACATTTGTTGTTGGAATAAGTTTATCCGTCTTGTGTATTTAATCATTACAACAGAATATTTTATTGAGTGTACAGAACTTGATTGCTGACTCTGTCGTCATTTTGGTGTTCGATTAAGTTTTTTGGTCTTGTGTATTCACTTTAAATTACATTCCTGTAAATAATTCTTATTTTATTTTATTTACAGTGGAGGGTAATTAGAGATTCTGATAAGCAGAAGGTTTGAGTGTTGTTGAACGAAATTTGGTGCCCTCTTCATTCTTGAATCCATTGTAAACATAATGTGGCAGGATTAAAGGTATTAAATGCAAACTAAGAGTGTATTAAGTGCTTACCCAATTCTTCTGTTTTGCACTTATTCTCAACATTTACATAATGGATTGTTATTTGAAAAATAATTTTGGAGTCCTTGCCTTATTATTTAGATTGTAATCATGGACAACAATTTCAGGAATTATTATTGAGTCCTTACCTTATTAATGTTAAAGTAACAATGAATATGTGAAGTGTTTTTCCTCTTTTCTGTTAAAAATGAACATAGAAGTTATTCCAATATGTCAAGTAGGTGTGAACCCCAATCTAAATAAGTGCTATTCCATGTAATATGTTTTTAACTTACTCAAGATAACGACCAATCGCAATAATTTAGACAACTAAAATTAAATGCTTGGCTTATTTATGAAATTGTAACACTAAATAGGAGCATTACTTCTCGTAATGTTAACTTAAAAACTAATAAAATTTTTATTCCACTATTTCAAGTATGTGTTAATCATAATGCAAATAAGTTAACCACGTTATATGTTTTTTTTTAACACCCTCTATTTTATATTAATTATATTTAATTTTGTTGTTTAAATATATAGTACGAAGTAATTTTATGATTTCATAAATAAATTGACAAAGAGCTTTATACAATGGAAAAGATGATTTTTTTTTGTGCTAACTACTTCTTATGTTGAGTTGTATAAGTAAAATTGTGATTAAAGCTTCATTAATCATTGGATTAGGCTGAAATATTTATAGAGCATTCTTAAAACATAGTTCTTCAATATGAACGGTGAGATTTTCAATTGGAGGTGTATGCAAGGAGCAGTTACTTCCGCAAAAGTAAGGTCTCCAGCTGTTGTCCAGTTCTGAGTTACCTTGGTAAATATATTATTCCTGCTTCGTTAACCGTTAGATCAAGATGACATTTTTACACAGAGTTATTAAGACATAGTACTAACGTTTGACCGTTGGGATTTGTATTTATAAGTCTGGGGTGAGAGAAATAATTTTTACAGTTTGAACTAGCGTCAATTACGTCCTGTTTTGGGTTATTTTAATAAACATTTGATTCCAGTTTTATTAACCATTGGATTGAGCTCCAATTTGTTCGACTTGTTCTAGAGACATAGGTCTTTAGTTTCACCGTGGGATTTACAAATAGATCTGTGTTTTAAGAGATATGAATTTTACACTTTGGAGTGAAAACAAGTCTTCTAAAAGTCAACAAGTCTTCTTGAAACTACCATGAAGTCTCCTACAATGGGAATTTCGACCAAGCTTCTCTCTATGGTTAAAATAAACTTATCCTCACTAAGGAATCTCATAAATTTACCATCAATACATCCTTATCCCTTTGTCCAAGATTTTTCCTATAAATAGGACTTCACTTTACACATCTTCTTCACAAAATCCAAAACAATAGAGAAGGAGAGGTCTAAACTCTTGTGAAAAACAATTGAAGTTGGAGAGGGAAATCCAGAATCTTGAGGTCTTCATTTTCATCTTAGAGTATAATTAGCATCTCCAAGGTATGGGGGGTCTATCTCAAATCTCTAAGTCATTATCTTAGCAAGTTTTCTTTAAGTATACAATCTATCTTCTTGATTATGAAAATTTCATACATTATCTTGAAATTTGGAGTTGAAAAATGGATTCCTTGAGTATGAAAACCTAGGGTTAGGTTCAAGAATCACCTTATTTGAAGCTTTACACAAAGAGTTATAAATAAAACAAGTTTGCTATTTTACTTATAAAATTTTATACGAAAATTATATTTTAATTATGATTACTGTTTTGATTAATTTTCTGTAAAGTTATTGTGAAGGAATGATTCATGCTTGGTTGTTAATTTTAAATTCTTTTTAACTTGGTTGTTTTTACTATTTTGAAAATTGTAACAAATTAGAAACGTAGTTGTTATGCTGCCAAAATTTTATGAAAGTCTCGAGAATTATAAAGATAATGTGAAAGGATGATTATAAATTAAAGTACAGAAATAAAGAATAAAAAGGACTATATGGATAGTATAGAGATACACTGGGTATAGAGTCCAGAGAAAGGTCTGATAGACCTAGGAGAATGGAGGGTGGTGATATAGATACCCTGGATTGACATACACAATTAGCCGGGTATTTGAAAATTCACAAGCCTCACACTCTATTCTCGATCGTCCTCTTGACTATACTATAAGACCAGGAAGGTGGAATAACGTACACGTTGTATCTGTGAGAACGTTTAGCCTACTGGCACTATCCATATTGGCGTACGACCATTATGATTCGGAAAAGTCTAATGGTAGTGTTTGGGACCCAAAGTATATAACGAAAGAATATGAGATGAATATACTATTGAGTTGAAACTCAAAATTATACGAATATGATTATTAAAAGATTGAAAATGAGGATTTTGATATCCTAAATTTAAAACATACAAAAATGATTATTTTATTGATTAATTTGATTTTGATATTTTTGGCATGGTTAGTTATGACATTATGAAGATTTAAACTTTTATGAAAATGTTTCATTCAATTTAAAGTTTATTCAAATGACCATACTTTGAAATGTTATGATGAAGTTTTAGAGTTAGGGGAAAGACTCACCCTTACTTTCTTTATTTTTCAGAGGAAGAAATTGGAGACCTAGAATGTAACAATGAGATTGTCTAGTTTAACTTTTCTTGTAACTTTGGATTATGTTAAA
>Ga0214543_1005260_pt1 | contig 23977 bp, 18 predicted proteins | sample CNSS2metaG_FD_160094 | JGI IMG/M metagenome (GOLD analysis project Ga0214543, IMG submission 160094) | Root nodule microbial communities from cowpea collected in UCLA plant growth center, Los Angeles, California, USA - CNSS2 | ecosystem: Host-associated > Plants > Roots > Nodule | place: USA... | reverse complement strand
AAGTGTGTATACCAATTCAATGCTACCCCAGCCAGATTATCTTGGAAACAATGTATAAGCAACTTTTCATCATAGGCATAAGCAGCCATCTTTCTACCGTACATTGTCAGATGGCTTTTAGGGCATGTGGTGCCGTGATACTTTTTAAATTCTGGGACCTTAAACTTGTGTGGTATCATCACACCAGGAACCAGGCTTAATCTCGCCACATCACCGAACCCATAGCTTCCACCACCCTCAATGGCACAAATCCTTTCCTCAAGATTCAAGTTTACTTTTAGCCCCATCAACAACAATGGATATTGCTTGGACTGTAGCATGTGGTACATCTTTAGTTGTAGCATCTGCATCAATGAATGTTTTCGGAGGCTGGGGCGCCACAGTCATCCTCGGTCCTGTGAATGTGACTGTCTCATTCATCTCCGCTCTTGTCACGGGTGTCGAAGCTAACATCGGCCCTTGAGTACCGTTCGATAGTGTGTTGTTAGCTGCAGGAAAAGAAAAATAAGTTTGTTCTGCATCTGAATATTCTCCAACTGGAGGAGTGTATCCCAGAGGCAGACCATACATTGGGAACGAAACTGACGCGCCTAGAGGCATACCATAAGAATGAGCATTCTCCTCGACCCTGGCGGATGAGGCCTCTCCTGAAGCCTTCAGTAACTTCAAAGCCTCCAGGATCTGGCCCACTTGATCCTTCAGCTCGTTAATGTTAGCCTTCATAGCTTCATGGGCCTCTTCCCAATCTTCCATGCTTCTGTGGTTAGCTCATGTGCGATAAGGGTGTTGTGGAAATTTTGTCGTCGTATTTGATTTTGCTTTATTATTTCGTTAAATGGAATGAATTATGAAAAATGAAAAGAAAGAAAATGAATGCAAAACATTTATTCTAGTTGGAAATTTTAAAGCTGTGAGAACCTTAAGATAAATATATCGTAGAAATTAACATGAAACTGATACAACCCAACCATTAACAAGTCTTCTACACTCATTAAACGAGAAAAGAAAGAAAACCTATTCCCTAACCCTGACTATCATGCTCTTCATCTCCCTCATCAACTTCTTGCAATGATTAAAGAAGGCTTCAATCTCCCTTGGCAGATTGAAGATTGGTAGTGCAGTCTCTCCTTTAGCAAATAATCGTGGGATTTCTTCAATTGCTCCATTCGCCAAGGCAGGCAGCTATGAGAAACATCTCTTATAATGTTCTATACTCATTTCCTGCTCAGTTGTGTACTCATTCATCTGGCTAATCACCTTTCGATGTTCCTTTTCCAATTCAGCTCTATGCCAACGTTCCTCGTCCATCTTCACCTCACAGGTCGACACCACCTCTCTCATTTGTTGTTCAACCTCACTGATTCACATTTGGGAATTGTGCAACCGTCTCAGTGCTTCGGTTTTCTCTCTCTTAAATTCCTCACACAACTGATCCCTTTGGCGCTTAGATGCTACTGCTGCATCTCTCTCTCGGTCCCTTAATTTTAATGCGGTGTTTGTTGCGGCCAAATCCTGTTTCACTCTGAAAGCATGATCTCGTTCTTCTCTTTGTTGCCTAAGAATCCCTTCATACACCTTTGCCATTTCCTCATTATCACGCCTCAGATCCACATACTCATGTCAGAGACTTTGAAGCTCGTTAATTAATTTGGCATTTTTTAGTTTCATCTTCTCCATCTCTTCTTTTAGCCCTTTCACCTCCTCAGACTCAGCAGGTTTCAATCGCTCCGGAGCAGGAGAATCCGATTTGAAGGGTAACTTGATCACATTAACCCTTTCCAGAATCCATCGTCGGTAAGATATCTTCCTGTCTATTACCCATGGCCTTGGGTCTTTTTCTGCGTGCAGAACCTCACCCCAAGCACTCCTAACTCGTCGAATTAGATCTTGAGAAATTCCTTCTTCATAATAAGTCCATATGGCAACCAGAGATTCTGGAGTTGGAGAGCTCTTAATTGGACACCCAAACTGTCGTTGAGCCAGAACAGGGTTATAATTCACACAACTTCTAGTGCCTATCAGAGGGACGTTAGGAAAATCCCTACAAGAAATGACATGCGACTTGGGCAGTCCAGGGACACACCATCTAATCTTCCCCCCATTCAAACCTGCACAGAATTGGGCCCATTCTTTCGCCCCTCGAATTTCAACGCCGCCATGTGGCAATTCCCCAATTTGACATTCAGCATTTACCGTACCCAAGCGGACTCGGGATATAAAGCATACATACAATATAGGTACATAACATAACATCTTCTTCCTCTTGAGTGCGTAGCACAAATTCAAACCCTCGTACACATCATCTAGAACTGCAGTGACTAGGCTTTCTGAATGAATCTTGTAAGTGACAAACACATTGATGGCCGCTTGATCAACAAAATTCTAGTGTGAGAGCCAACACATCCATGAATGTCTCCCCTATCTCTTTCTCAGCCAAACGACGCAAGTGCCCTTCTAAATACCCTAGGGGGATCCCCTTCGAGTTGCCCTTGAAGGCCATCTTACTCTCTAGCTCAATAGGGTGTACCTTCAAGATTCCTGCCAACGTAGAGATAGATGTGCGTTGCCCGGAATATCTGTAAGGGACTTTATCTTCCACCGACAAACCCAAAATCTGCTCGAACTCTTCTATTACTGGTGCCAACTAAAAATCCTGGAAGGTGAAACATCTGAGCGGCGGATCATAATATTGGGCCAAAGCGGTGATTGCCGACACTTGGACTTCCACATTCAACAACCTCAATAAGTTCCCATACGCTTCTTCAAAGCATTCTTCTGTATAGTCTTCATTTGTTGCACTATTTCCCTTAGACCATTCAGATTGCTATCTATAACCTTGATAGGTAACTTCTTCTTCAAGGCATCCGACCCTAAATTCCCTCCGACTTGAAATCCCATGTTAATTTCTTTTGTTTCCTTTTTTTTTTCACAAACTCAATCACAGCCTTAAAATTTCTGACCTAGAATCACAAGAAATGTTATGGCATGGCATGACAAAATACATGTTATGCATGAATAAATAATCAAAATGCATGTATGATGATGCCACGAAAGAATGTACAGAATTCCAAGATAGTGTCTATTCAAAGTGACCATGGTGGGGAATTTCAAAATGAAAGGTTTGAACACTTGTGAAAAACATGACATTAAGCATAATTTTTGGCACAAAGAACCCCACAACAAAATAATGTTGTTGAAAGGAAAAACAGGTCACTTGAGGAACAAACTAGAACTACGTTAAATGAAAACTCACTACCTAAGTATTTTTTTGCTGATGCAGTCAACTCTGGTTGCTATATTTTAAATAAAGTGTTGATTAGGCCAATTTTGAAGAAAACACCCTATGATATTTTCAAAGGGAGGAGGCTTGTTTTAAGTCACCTAAAAGTATTTGGATGTAATTGTTTCATCTTAAATAATGTCAAAGAAAGTCTTGGCAAATTTGATGCAAAAGCGAATGAAGGTGTTTTTCTAGGCTATGCTATACAAAGTCATGCATATAGAGTCTATAATAAGATATTGATGACTATTGAAGAGTCTATGCATGTTGTATTGATGAAACTAACCTAAAGTTGCAAGATCAAGTGCCAAAGAATGCAGATGAAGAAGATCTACTACAGGAGAAGATTTTTGCTGTAGAAAAGCTCTCTACTGTAGGAAATGAATCGGTTGAAAAGGAAAAATAGCCGATTGAAAAAGTTGCAAACAACAACTTGCCTAAGGATTGAATTCAAACTAGAGGTTTATCAAAGGACAACATCATAGGTGATATCAAACAGGGAGTATCTACTAGATGTAGAATTGTATTTTGTGAACATGTTGCTTTTGTATATCAAATTGAACCTAAAAATGTGAATGATGCTTTAAATGATAGTAATTGAATTGTTGCTATACAAGATAAACTCAATCAATTCACAAGAAATGATGTGTGATTTCGAGTGCGTAAAATTGATGATATGAATATAATTGAAACTAAATGGGTTTTAGAAACAAAATGGATGAAGATGGCAATATTGTAAGGAACAAAGCAAGACTAGTTGCTAAAGGTTATAATCAAGAAGAAGACATTGACTTTGATGAAACTTATGCACCTGTAGCTAAGCTAGAAGGTGTGAGATTACTCTTAGCATATGCTTGCTTGTGTAACTTTAAATTACATCAAATGGATGTGAAAAGTTAATTCTTGAATGGTTTCCTAAATGAAGAAGTGTATGTATCATAACCTCCTGAATTTAAGGATCATCTCTATCCTAACCATGTTTTCAAATTGAAAAAGGCCTTATATGGTTTGAAACAACCACCGCGATAGTGGTATGAAAGGCTAAGCAATTTTCTCTTATCAAAATGTTATGCTAGAGGTGCAGTGGATAAAACACTCTTCAGTAGAAAACATGAAAGTGATGTTATACTTGTTCAAGTGTATGTTGATGATATCATCTTTGGTTCAAATAACAACACATTGTGTGAAGAGTTTGTTGCAGCTATGTAGGGAGAATTTGAGATGTCCATGATGGGTGAGCTTACCTACTTTCTAGGGCTGCAAGTCAAGCAACTCAAGCATAGAACATTTTTAAATCAATCAAAATATTGTTTTGACCTGTTGAAAAAGTTCAAAATGGAGGATTGCAAGGAAGTTGCCACTCCAATTGCTACAAACTACCTTATGGATGCAGAGGGGCTAGCCAACCAGTGGATTCAACCAAATATAGATGGTTGATTGTTTCTTTGCTCTATCTTACAACAAGTAGGCCAGATATCCAGTTTGGAGTATGCTTATGTGTTAGGTTCCAAGCAAATCCAAAGGAATCACACTTTGAAGCTGCAAAAAGGATTATAAAGTACCTTAAGGGAACAACCAATGTTGGTTTATGGTATCCATGTGATTCTAACATAACTCTTAGTGGCTTTTCAGATTTGGATTATAGAGGGTGCAAATTGGATAGGAAAAGCACAAGTGGCACTTGCCATTTACTTGGCTCAAGTCTAATCTCATGGAATAGCAAAAAGCAAGCATGTGTGACAATCTCTACTGCTGAAGCTGAGTATATTGCTACTGGACATGGTTGTGCACAAATCATATGGTTGAAGCATTAAGTTTTGGACTATGGTGTAAAGCTAAGTAAGGTACCTTTGTATTGTTATAATACTAGTGCCATCAACTTAACCAAGAATCCAGTACAACATTCTAAAACCAAATATATAGAGATTAGGCATCATTTCATTCATGATCATGTTCAAAAGGGAGATTGTGAAATTTAATTTGTTAAAACTGAAAACCAATTGGCTTATTTGTTTAGCAAACCATTGGCTAGAGATACACTACAAGAAATATGCTTATTATCTACGCTCAGAATTCGTAGATAATGGACAATTTTCGTAGATAACTTGATGTTATCTATGAATTATCTACGAAACAGATTTCGTAGGTATTCAGTTGGTAGGTAACTTTATCTACAAAATGTGCATTCGTAGGTAACTTTATCTACGAAAATTATCTACGAAGGTATCGTAAGAAAGAACTTTAGTTACCTATGAAAATTTTTGTATGTAAATTATCTACGAAAATCTTCGTAAATAAGTTACCTACGAAAATCTTCGTAGATAAGTTACCTACGAAAGTTTTGGTAGATAACTTACATACGAATTTTTTTGTAGGTAACTTAAATATATATAAAAAAATATATATTATAGACTATATATAGAAACTAGTGCATTTATTAACAATTCATACTCTTTAGCTTAGTGGTAGAGCATTTGTTTATACATCTATAATTCCAAGTGTATTCACGGTAAAATATACTAAAGCTATGACAATGATAAAAATGAAATTTATTAAGAGATAGTATAAGAATATTTAAAAATTACAAGGACAATAATAATATCCAAGTTTGTATCAAAGTAAAAGTACTATTTACAAAAACTAAGCAAACTAATAATATTATCTTCTTGCTTTCCATCAAAAAAGCTGCCACCTGACGATCTGCAAAGGTTGAATTCAAATACATAAATATAACAAAACAAGCTTTATTCACCATAATAAACAGGATGCCTTCTGCGATCCTAAAAAGAAAATTTTGTTGAAATTAACTTCAAGACAACATTTTTTTTAAGACCGAAAGACCTTCTATGTAGTATTGATTAAAATAAAAAGTTAAAATTTAAAATATAAGTCAAGAAAATGTATGATTAATAACAATAACAATTTGTCTTGTTCCACATGATCCACACTCTAAAGAAACTAAATAACATTAGCATATAACCTTTATTTATACTAATAAAAGAAGTAAATCTTGAAATATTAGAAAATATCGAAATTAATCCTAAAAGATAATCCAACATATTCCAGATTACTATTAAGATACAAACACAATATTGTTTGGAATTTTAATATATTATAACATCTCCTTAGGTAAAGCTTATTAAACTTTAAACTTGTTAACAATAAACCTTTTAGATATGAGTTTAAAAGTATATACAATCCTACTATCTAATATAATATTGTAGCAGCTGCAGTGTTTTTTTTTTCTATATTAAAATACATGCAAAAATATATTTTAAATATGATTAGTATAAAGTTTTGGGTCATTGAAAGATCACGAATGATTATCAGTAGGTTACATGTCTCTTTCTTAATGCTTAATTACATCATTATTTACATGACATCTTTTAAATTATATGAAAAAAGACTTTGACGTTTAAAGCATGTGGAGAATCTAACATACTAGAGCAAGAAAAAATACCATATAAGGTAACCATGTCTTTAGTAGAGAGTCATTGAGCATGAACCATGTTAATACCAGTGTTGGTTGCAGTGAAATTTCTTGTTCTAGAATCCTTTTTCCAACCTTCACTTTCCAAAATGGCCCTCCAAGCTGCACCATACAAATCACATAACAAATAGATATTGAGTTAGTATGATGCCCATAAGATAGTTTAATAACAGTGTAAAATAGTGTTGTTTACAAAACATCCAAACTTGCCACACAATTTCTCAATGGTTGAAATTAATAATAAAAAACAGATTGTTGCAGGACCTTGATTATAGTTGGCAGAGATGTTAGAAGTTCAAATAATTTACTAATAACACTGCCAATTGCATCAAGGAAATATTCTAGAAAGGGGCCCATAGCATCCAAATAGTGAACAAGTACTTCAACAAGTGCAAGTTTTGTCCACTTTATGGAAATTAATCATTGAAGTATACCTACAAGACACAGTAACCATAACTATAACAAATGTCTAAGCAAGAAATTCTAAATGTTTAATTTGGAAGATTAACCAAAGTAACCTCCAAACGTTCTACATAATGCAAACTGGACCTTAACATTTGTCTTGGTGAAGTCATTGGATCCATGAAAAATTGCATTTACAACACCCTCTATAGCCAACTGCATGCTTGCCATCACAATTAAGTCCTACAATAAGAAAAGTAGAAGCCATAACAGATAATAACATAATAAGGTAGAAAAGGTGGGGGGATCACACCTGACACAGAGATTAAAGTATGTTAGAAACAAAAGTTGGAAAACATACCAGCGAAAATTGCAGGGATTGAAAATGAATAGCAAACTTGAAATGTTGGAAAAATCCCAACATCTGGAGAGAAACATGAGTACTTGTATATAATGATGTTTGTTTGTGAACACAAATGAATCGTAGATACATGGAAATATTGACATCAAGGATATCATTGACCTGCACAAACTAGTGAACATGTAAACATAATCTAACGTTGAGAAAGTGGAATGTATTCACATGCAATGCCTCATTATTGGTTTTCTTTACTCAACCCTAAATACATGTCTTTCCTTCATTCAAACGCAACCCTTAATTTTCTTACCCTTCTTCTTCCCTTCTCTTTCTCTGTCTCTCACACACATTCATTTTCCGTTCAATTTGTATCATGAAATCTTGCAGCAGCCAAATCATTAACCTCTCATTGCAAGTTGATCTCATCCATCACCATGGCTAACATAAACACTTGAATCCAACCAAAACCATCTTCTATCAAACACTTTCTGCATCAAGAAGATGAACAACACAAGTGATTCATCTGGGTACCTTGGATCCAGCAACATAAGTGGGTTTGGCATGGGCATAGGAATTTCAATTGGGATTCTTCTGCTGATCACAACCATCACACTCACCTCCTACTTCTACACCAGGTCACATGTCCCAACTGCTTCAAGGAGAAGAACTTCTTCTAATACTGGCCCACAATTCCTTGAGCCACACCACACAATAGTTGATGTTGGGTTGGATGAAGCCACAATCATGAACTACCCCAAGATGCTGTACTCTGAAGCCAAGCTAAGAAAATCTGATTCCACACCAACAAGTTGTTCCATATGTTTGGGAGATTACAAAAGTTCTGATGTGTTAAGGGTTTTGCCAGATTGTGAACATGTGTTTCACCTCAACTGCATAGACCCATGGTTGAGGCTGCATCCAACTTGTCCTCTCTGCAGAACATCACCTATCCCAACACCTCTCTCCATACCTCTTGCAGAAGTTGTCCCATTAGCAACAAGGCGAGATTGATTCATAGTTTCAAATGTTTGAACAAAAGCATTAAGAAGATGAATATCTTGGGAAAACGTTTTTCCAAAACCTGTAGAGCACTTGTATTCCAACTAGTATATCGACGATTGAATATATAAGCTTGTGTCATCCCAATGTAAAAAAGATGATTGTTAAACTGACGAATGTTCATGTAGAAGTGATTTTCTTCTTCTAAAACAAAGCACACACAAAACTCAACAATAACTTCTCTAATAGAAAAAAATGTCTAAACAGGTTTGAACACAATTCAGAATCCCTTCACCAGTGCAACAGATACTCTTCCATACAAAGACGGAGGAAAACGACACAACGAAGTATCGAGTCAGCGGAAGAGCATGACGGAGGAGCACGAGTCAGCGAAGGAGTGCGACGCAGGAGAACGAGTCAACAGAGGAGAACGACAAGCGAGTGCTGTTGAGCACGACAACGAGCTCTGGTTCGCAAAAAAGTATAGTTCGATTGAGAACGAAGGGAAGAAAAAGATTTTGTGTGAAATTGGAGTTAGGGTTTATAGATAATACCTTGGGGATGAGGGATTCAGCGAAAATTCTTCTATCGAACAAGTGTTTGACGATGCTAGGGTTCCACAATGTGTTGGCATGAGGGCTGCACGACGATAGGTTTGCTGACGACTGGATTCACGATTGCCATTAGAGAAGGTGTCAAAGGTGATTAGAGAAGGTGATGAAGGTTACAGAGAAGGTCAAAAGGGAGATAAGAGAACGTCGTGAAGATGTGTAAGCAGAGTTCAAATAAAACCTAAGACTAGTAGGTGAAAAATGTTATCTATGAAATTTTTGAACGTAGATAACATATTATTTTTAATTAAAATATATATATAATTGTTACATACGAAATTTATTTTCGTAGATAATATTTTTTATTTTATTTTTTATAATATTTATTTTCTATGATTTCTTTCGTAGTTGAATTTTTGTATGAAAATTTTTTGTTAAAGTTATTTATCTTTATGTACGAAATTTTTATAAATAATTATTTTTTTGTGTTACCTACCAATATAGATGTTATCTACAAAATATTTTCGTAGATAAAACAAAATTATCCAGGAAAGAAATTTTGTAGATAATTTTTCGTAAATAATCAACGATTTTCTTGTAGTGATAGGTTTAACAAGCTAAGAACTGAACTAGGCATATTAGACATGAAGAATGTGGTTTGATGTGTTTTTAGCATATTAATCTTATACATTCATGCATTGGTTTCATAAAAATCAATTATTGTATGTGAAAATTGAAAATTGTCATATTTAACCTCTTGATTTTTAATTTCAACGTGTTGATTTTCCTTAAATCTGTCTCTTTTTGCAAAAATCATGATCTGTTAACCTGTTGATTCTACTTTTCAACGTGTTTATTTCACTTAAACTACCATTGAATGATGAAAATTTGATCTACTATGGTTTTTAATTTGCTGATTTCATAATGCACTATGTTGATTTCATTAAAACTGAATCTGGAAAAATGAAGTTCAATTTTACGATTTTCAATCAATTCATTTTCAAAATTAGTCAATTGATTTCACTTAACCATATTCTAGTTTTAATCTTTGATACTCTAATGCTATTTTAATCGACTGGTTCTACTTTTCAACGGGTTGATTTTACTTAAACTGTACATTTACTAACGAATTGAATTGCAAAGCTAACCCAGTCAAAGAAAGCATCTTTTTGTCAGATACTATCTGCTCCTAACAGTTATTTCATCAGCCATGTGTTGCTTTTACTGATTTGTTTGACCAAAAAGAATGTGGTGTACAATTCCAATGTGCATGCAGCTCACATGATCTAAACTAATTGATTTACTCATAAAAACTTATTGGAAACATCATGAATGTGTGAGATACTGTATTGAATTAGATTAATCTGGTTTGGATAACCTAAAACGAATTAATTAGGAAAATATGCACCATTTAGTCGACTGTTTCTGAAAATCAGCCTATTCAATTATAAATGTTGCACTTGATTTGTTGCATTTGCATCATACATTTCTTAAAAACAGTCATACCCACATTCATCATGCATCGTCGTCAAAAAAGAGCCACCCAATCTGATGTTGAGCATTCCACTCCTCCTACCCCAAGGTCTCCAAATCAAGAAAATCATGGGAGAATTGAAGCATGGTTCGAGGATCATAAGGAGAACATTCAAGTGTTCCTGATTGAGATGAACAGGAAGCAAATCAACATTCCTAAGGTGTTGAGGTTTTCATGGCTAAGGGCTGAAGGCTTTAAGAGCTTATTTCAATAACTCAAGCATCAAAGGTTGAAGTCCTTCCTTGAACTTTCAGGGAAAATCTATCCAAACTTGGTGAAGGTGTTTTTCACCAACTTGGAGTTTAAAAATGATGTGCTATTGTCAAGTATCAAAGGAGTCTGCATGGAGATCAACAAGAAATCTTAGAAAGATGTGGCTGGACTCAGTGGCGGAACTTGACCAAAAATTTTAGGGGGGGGGGAAAATTATATTTGTTATATATAAATTATTATTTTTAATTAAAAAAATTAATTTCTTACATCATTTTTTATTCAAAATAAGCACTCATGACAATATAATCCAAACAATATAACAGTAATATATATATGAAAGAGTAACATAAAGTTTATCATCAACAATAATATATAATAAAAAAAACAAAAGTTACTTTTAGTCAAAATGGTCCTCCAACTTTTAAAACCTATAAAAAAATATTCAAAAAGTTAAAACATGTTAATGACAATCAACTTATTGCAAATTAGAATTCAATGAAAATAAACTCAATCACATGTAAGAATGAAAACATCTGAGTCAAGTCCTTCGCTTGGTTTTTTACTAAAAAGATAGCACGGTAATCAATACGTAGCATCTTTTAATGGCGAAAATAAGCTAAACCATGTGTACTGAAATCTTCTTGGATGATCATCTTTACCAGACAACGGATAATTTTCTAGATGCATTTGATATGGACCCCATTTTAGATAAGTCCTTCGTACCTCATCAATTTGATTTGGTGGGTATTTCTAGATTTGAAGAAGCTTCCTCGGATCATGTTTTAAAGTATTTTCAAATTCATTATAGGTAACTTTAGGAACCTTAGAGAGTTGTTTTTCGTTTTCTTCAATATTTGGATTATCATGAAGTTTCTCAATTTTAGATGACGTAGATGCATTTTTTTCATCTTTATCACAAGTCTTCCTCTTGAAAAGAGAATCAATTCTTTTACTCTTTATCATAATTTTTCTAATATAAATTTTTCAATTCTTTTACAAAAAAATAAAATTATGAATAGCCCAAATTAAATCTTAAAAGCAAGACTCAATATTTTAAGAAAACTAATAATTTATAAATGATTAGCTTCCCTTACCTTAGAGTAGATTCCTAATCTTGCTCTTCACTTACACAACTTCAAAGCCTAAAATAGTTCTATCTACACCAAAAAGAGTTTGATCAACAATTAAAGCATGATTTTATGATCTCTAATGGATAGAGATATGCCTAGAGCATAGAAAAGCCACATACAAGAGGAAAAAAATTTGCTTTAAAAAAAGAAGGGAAAAAATGAACTTACTCAAAAGAAGAAATTGTTCAGTCCAAAATGTTTATTAACTCTTCAATTTTGTCGTAGTGCAATTTGATTTTGAAAATAATAAGGAAATAATGATGAAAATTGACATGGAAATAAAATGAGAGAAAAAGATGGAAGCACAGAAGAGAAAAACTAAATAAAAAAATATAAGAAATTATAATAGAAAAAAAAACATGATTTTTAAATTTAAAAAAAAAATAATTCAAACTAAATTAATATAAATAAGGTAATAATATATAAATAAAGTAATAATAATATATATATATATATATATATATATATATATATATATATATTTAAAATATATAAAAAATAAAATAAAATAAAAATCAATTAATATAAATAAAGTAATAATATATAAATATTATTTTTTAAATAAATAGAAAAAAGGAAAAAAAATGGTTTGGGGAGTCGTGGCTCCTTTGTCTTAACCTTGTTCCGCCCCTGGCTGGACTCAAATCAAGGGGTGTGCAAGTGAGGAAAGGTGAAACTGGGGTTGTTCCAGAATTCAACAAGGTCCAATACTATGGCCAATTCTTGAGGAATCCAGCTGGTGAGATCAAGCACTTTCATGTTGGTGGTCTCAAGGTGGATCAAAGGTTGCTTGCTATGATTGTCACAAGAATCCTTGTTCCACGTAGTAGCAACCATTCAACATTGAATGAGGAGATTTGATACTCATGTACTACATCCAACACAACATTGAATTGGATTGGATCTATGTGTTTCGTGATCACATGCTCAAGGCCAAGAGGCTTGTAAGACCTATGTTGGTAGTAGAAGCCATTAAGGCATTAAATACAGAATATTATGTCGTGGAGAAGTACTAGCTTAAGTAATTGAGAGTACTTTGATTATGTGAGAGGACTTAAGTTCAAGTCTTATGTATGCCAATTATGTGTTTTTTAATTAGTATTATTTTTTATATATAAATATAGACCATGTTGTGAGATATTATAATAATTGAATCATATTAGTTAGCATGAGATATGAATTTGGTGGAGTGGTTGTGCATTGAATTGGCATTGGCATGGTTGTGGGTTCAAGCTTTGGAGAACCTAAATTAAACTTTATTTTTGCTATTTTTAGTTTTGGCTTGAAGTTAAGGGGTTAAAGGAAACCCTAGCAGACCTAGCAGCAAAGGGTGGCTGGAAAACAATCTATTAAGTGTGCTTGAATGATAATTAACACCATCAATAATACATTTTCGTTTTAGGACTTTAACCCACCATTAAAAGACCATTAAAAAGCAATTTGAGGGGGGAAAGAAAGGTTTTTGCAGTTGTTATTGTTGGATAGGCAGAGAAGTGCGAAAACCAGTGGGAATTGAGAGTGTGAATGGACCTTTGAGGCTGAATTGAGAGAAGCCAAGGAAGGCTATTGGTGAAGCAAGGGAGAACCAAGGGATAATTAAGGCTTTAAGCAAAGGAAAATAGGTTAGGGGAGTTTAGTTTTGTGTGTTGTATGCCATTTATATGATTTTGTGCTATTCTGGATGAATGGGTTGTGTATTTTGGAGTTACGTTGAATTCATGCCTCCAGAACCCATTTCTGGATTTTCTTCTATGCATCGTTTGGCGGCTAGGTGCTGTTCGCCAAGCGATACGAATTGGCTTGCCCAGTTCTCTCGGGTTTTTGGTGTTTCAGTGATGTTGGGATGTTTGGAGTTGATTTCTATGATGTGTGTATGATTAGTATATTGTGTGATTATCTGTAATTATTTAATTAGTGGAATTTCATGGATTCTTGTATGAAATCGGGATTAAGTTTCACGTTGGGGAAATTGGAAATAATTAGGTTGAATTATGTTTGTGATTAGTGTACGGTTATATGGATCGAGGCTAATATAAATACAGTATGAATTCTGTCATATGCGAGCATGCAAAACTATGTCAGCATGAATTTGGGTACTATGATTGGGGGTGTTTGAGAATTGTGTCTAAATTGAAATAAATCTGGACATAACCCAATTGTTCAAGCACCGCCTGACGGCGCCTTGGCTGCCGCCAGGCGACACTACAGTCCTGGTGCTCTTTGTGAGTGCTGTTAAAATTGCGTGCATTGGGTGTTATGTGGGATAACTTGGTTTGTATGCTGGAAAGGATTGAGGCAGTGGAGTGAAGGAAACCTAACGCATTGGATAGTAAAGGATTTTAGTATGAGTATGAGATAGTTGGGATACATATTTTAAACTATATAAATTGGTATGTTGAACATGATAAGTGAATGTATTTAATTGGAAGATGGAATGAGACATCATGTATGGATGATTAAATAGTATGGGTTGGTTAATTGGTAATGGGATGAGTGTAAAGTGGAATGTATCATGGTGGTTTAAGGGAACAATGTGCCATTAACTGAGAAATATGCTAAGTGCAAAGTATGTGAAAGTGTAATTTTGTGATATGAATATGTTTGGATGAATGAGAGGTTTGTCCCTGAAGCGGTCTAGATCCTATGCCTCCTTATTTGGGGTGTTTTAAAAGTGTATGTGTAATATTGATTCATTGGCATGACCAAATGTATGCATTGAGGCCCAATCATACTTTTATGACTAGATGATTGTAAATGTGTTACAATTATCGTACTGTATGTTTGTGGTCCATTAGGACCTGTTTGATGTGCCAAAAACTAGTAGTATTGCACTGCTGGTATGGTGTCTGGCGGCACGGGGCAAGCCGCCAGGCAATAGACACCCAACATAGTGGCAGTAGCCATTGGATGTGCATGGCGCTTGGCGGCAGGGAGTGTTTCGCCAGGCGGTGACGGAGCAGCGTAGCTACTGTTTGGTGTTTGGTGCTTGGCGCTTGGCGGTGGGGGATACCCGCCAGGCGGTCTGGAATCAGTTTCGTCGAGCGGCGTGTAAGCTGCGCTAGGCGAATTAGCTACTTGGAAATCTGGTTGTTGTTGTGATCACTAGACTTGAAGGACTAAGTTCACATACCTTGTGCTAGGGCTTGAAGGACTAAGTCCAATAGGGGTATGTGATGTGCTTGGTGGTGGGACGCATGATGGGCATGGAACTGGTTAGTTCCCGTCGGCTGCTAATAGGCAAGGAGTCCTTAGTATGGTGATTACATGCGTCAGACGCACGATGGGCAAGGAATAGTTATGTTACCGTTGGCTGCTATTGGGCGAGGAGTCCATAGTATGGTGATTGAGTGCGTGCCAGGTCCAAGCGAGGAAGGCTTGGATGTTTTGCTACAAACGAGGAATCTATGGGGCAGAACTATGAGCGGGATAGGCTCGTAGAGTTGGACCACGAAAGGGATAGTTTTGTGGGAGCACAGTAAAGTCCCAAGACCTAGATTCAAGGATGGGTAATTTGAAAGAATAAAACAATTATGTAAGATTTATTTTTTTTTGGGATGGGTGTCATATTTATTGGATATATATATATATATATATATATATATATATATATATATATGCATTGCTTACCCTATCTGTTTGTAAGTGGCAATGATCGGATAACTTGTTATCCGGGAGCAGATGATTTGACAGGTGAGCCAAGAGATGCTTGAGTTCAGAGAGCAGGATTATATGGGGACTTTGAAGACTTTTAATATTTTGATATTTTCATGTTTTCAAACAGTTGCTATTTTAGTTATTTTATGGTTTGTAATAAATGTTAATCGCGAATAATTGTAAAGTATACGATTCCATGGTTTTAATTTTCCCGCGTTTTTGGGAAAGTACGGTTATAAATGAGGTTTGACAATTATTATTATTATTTTTATTATTTATTTTATTTATTCCACAATATTTATTTAAAAGTAATATTCCTTAGGGATGTTACAAGGCTCACGGATTTTAGGCTGCCATATGTGATTTTGGTGTCAAAATTCATTGAATACTTTGGAAGTGATGTAGAAGATGAGCTGGAAAAGTCAATTGGACTGTTGAACCATACCTCCAATCAAAATCTACACAAAATGGGTTTTCTTTAAGTGGGAAATGCATGGAAAGCTGCTAGTGTTGTAGTTGGTGGTGCACATGACCATAAAGCTAGCCCAAGTGGTGCAACTAAAGAGGAAGAACCAACTATTGGACCCATGGACCTAATTCCCTACAACCTTCCAAAGGATAGAGGCCTTGTGTACTCACATTTTGAAAGGATGGTGTTGAATCAACTGCATGAACTCAATGTGTCCCAACATGCACATCACAACTATTGCAATGAGAGATTTAATGCATTGGATGGCCAAATCCATGATATCCATGACCTGTTGACCTCATTCTAGATTAGAAATGATCCTCAGGATGACTGAGTGTGTTGGCTTTTAGAATCATGCATTGCATCCATGTGTTTGTGATTTTTCAGTTTGAGTTTTGTCAGTTTCAATTAGTTGTTTTTATTTTCAGTCGGTTGATTGTATCAGCTTTATGCTTATTTTCTTTGTTTTCAGTTTCTGGTGATTGTATCATGTTCTAGTATCAACGAAATGTAATGCCATGTGTGTTCTCTTAATGCATTTGTTCTATTTGATGAATCCAAAACGGGTGAAAAAAATGAAAAATGATCAAATTGGACTAAAAGTAGAAGCATTAAAATTGGAATCAATAATCAAATCTGAAATTGAACCCATATTATTGATAGGGAGAGCATGGGCATCTTTTTGTGCTTGCTAGCTTGTGTGTATTGCTATTGTAAATGTTTTTCAGGTTCACAAGTTTCAAGCTTAGGTGTCACTTCATCAACTTAATGGTATCCAACCAATGGAAGCATTTTGCAATGGAAGATAGAGGTTGGCTTCATTAAATCAGGGGGAGAATGTTGACATGTGAAGCCAAGGTGGTATCTACTTAGAAGTCATTACCATTGGAATCAAGCTTACATTAATGAAGACAAGGGGATTTGATGGTATTCATGTTGATCAAGTCTGGAATGTGTGCTCTCCACATGGATACATCATTAAGAAAGAGTATTTGATGTTTGTAATTCATATTGTAGACCTTATAGCATTAATTTGATGTATTTGGTCTTTGTTGCGTTTTTAAATCTATTGAATGGTTTTTCAACAGGTTAAAATGTCTCTTTTAATCTGTTGAATGTTTTTTAATAGGTTAAAAGGTTGGCTGCAGTAGTCTTAAACTGTGACTTATTCAATCAGTTGATTTATTTTTTAATCGGCTAATTTCACTTAAGTCAAGTGAAATCAACCGATTAATTTGGAAATTAACCTGTTGAATTTCGTTAGAGTTTGACTATAAGAGCTGTGATTTGTGAAAGAGAGGTAACTTGATCATTTTTTAGCATGAAATTGTTCTGGAAACTTGGGAAAACTCTCTCTTTCGTGATCATTCAGACTATAGTTGTTGAAGATTGATCTTCGATCAATTCTTGGAGCCTTTGGCTTGTGTTTGAAGCTTGGAGAAAGTGGTTTGTGGTAGGCTGGGTTGTGCTATCACTGAGGTTTGATCTTTCTCAAGCTTTGTGTGTGTGCCTGGTGGTTTTCCAGGTCTGTAAGAGGGTTCTTGCTGTGCTGGTGCGATTCTTATGTAATTCAAGAGTCTTGTTTGTGGTTTTCTCTTTTTTTGAAAGTGTAAGGGTGGATACTTTGTAAATCTTTTGAAATAGTGCAAAGTCAAGCTCAGGTTGCCTTGACAAACTGGATGTAGCTCAGGTTTGAGTGAACCAATATAAAAATCTTGTGATCCAATCTTTTCTCTAACCTTTCTCTCTTGTATAATCATTTAAAGTTTAAAGAACTTGAGTTTAAATAATCTTTTTTGTGTTCTTGCATGTTTTCATGACATGTGCAACATTGGGCATGTTTGCATTATCAATTAGAACATGTCTTGATCATTCTTGTGCCATGTTTCTGGTTTAAAACTTGAATATGTATTTCTGCATTTTTTCCAGTATTTCAGTCGTCTGTTTTCCTATTTCAATCGGTTGATTATACCGTAACAGAATCTGTTTAGTAAAATCAATCGATTAACTCTGTTTTTGACCGATTAAATGTATACTGTCCAATAGCTTTTGCATCCTAACTTGGTGATCGAATTGATTCAATTAAAGGTGGTTTTTAACTTTCGAAGATAGCCTAAATTTTTAACCAGCCAATTCACTCCCTCGCCCCAATACCTTCCCCCCTTCTTGACATTTCAGTCATTTCAAAACTAACATGTCATTGACATAAAATAAAATAAAAAATCAATGAAGCATTTCCTAATGCAAATTATTTTACTTCAAATTCAAATTTATCTTTTTACTTCTTCATTTTTTATTTAATTATATTAAAAGCATTACGTATATTATTAATTTTAATTGAACATCAAATTAAAAAACTTCAATATTGTTCAATATTTTACATTTTCAAGATTTTTAGCATATTACAATTTCCTCATATTTATTAAACACAGTTTATTTATCCATAGAAATATGTTACAAATATGATTACAAAATACATAAAAAAATTAACTTTATTATTTAATCTTTTTTATTAACTTTATTATTTAATCGATTTTTCAGCATGAAGTACAATTTCTTAATTAATTATTTTTTAAATATTATTTACATTTTAAACATTTTAATTGGTTATTTTATTTATCCCTAAATTTTTGCCATTTTTTGTCTTTTAGCTAAAAATAAATCAATATTAATATTACATATTTTAATTCAACACAAACACTAAATAATTACTTGTCTAATATTTTTGTAGAAAATATTTAGTAGAAAAATATATTTTAAAATATATTTTTCTACTAAATAATTATTTATTAAAATAACTATTTTTCTAAATTGTTATTTTTTTAAATAATTACTTTTGTACATAGTTTTTAAGTAAATATTTGGTAATTTTTTTTTATTTCTAAATTCCGTTATCTTAAATTTTTAAAAGAAATGAAAATAAAACTAGTTCAAAATTTGGATTATGTCTAAGCGGTGAAAGCGTACGTGTGTTTATCTTTTATATAATAAAAAAAATAATAAAATTATTATTATTTCCATTATTAAAAAATATAAATAATGTTTATAATAGAGTGACTTTACAAAATAGAAAAGTTGTTAGTTATTAAAATAGTCATTATTATGAATAAAAAGTTATAATTATTCTCTAAATTGGTTTCTAAAATTTAGCTATCAAAGGAAATTATAGCTACCAACATTTTTTCTACCAAAAGAATTGTGTTCTAAATTAGTCTCAAATTAATTATTGACCAATTTAGCGACTAATTATATTTTTTTATTCATAATAGTTATTTTAGTAACCAATAATCTTTTACTTTGTAAATTAATATCTAAATTGGTTTGTAAAGACTTAGAAAATAGTAATTTAGAAGTAATAGTGGTTTAAAAATACTTAGACTCAATTATTTTAATATTAAAAGGTTTTAATATAAATAATTTTGTTATAAAACATACTATCTTTCTATAAACAACTTTTATAAAGTTCTCTGACTTCTCTCTAAGAATTCTTCCTCCCTGGTCGTCTGATTAAAAAATCGAGACCATAGGATTGATCCTCTCAGCGAGCTCTTAAATTTAGATCGATAAGTTTCTCCATTCTTGTAAGTTAGTTTTTTACTCCTTTTCTCGGCTCAACCTGTTTTTCCGTGACATGCAATCTTTTTCTTGGTTGAATGTGTCGTTTAAATCATTAGTATGAGTCTTTGCTGATTAGTGATCATAACGATATGTCCTTATCGTTCTTGTGATATTTCTATGTGTAGATAGAGCATCATGTAGAGTGAAAGGTGTTTAGTGTTTATATAGAGCTATCTAAGTTGGATAGTAGGTAAGGGAAGCTAACTGCCACTGTTTTTTATTTATAGACATGTTTGAATAATTAATTGCATGATTGTAATGTGATTTGCAAGCATGATTGAATTGTGTGATGAGTTTTACCTGTTGAATTGGGGGTTAAATCCTCAAATTTAAATGATTTCGGTTGTATGATGATATTTTGAAATGTTGTATGGTTAGTACTGCAAATGTGATAAATTGAGTTGATAAATGTTGTGAAATTGTAATTGGTATGTTTTGGCATTTGTAATGACTATTATAATGTTTAGACTAGACTGGGATAACATAATTATGTAGAATTAGGTTCTACAAAATTATTTAGATTCATTGAGTGATGATGTACTCCAGTGGCAAACCTTTCACATGATAGAGGGGAGCCACGACTCCCCCATTTTATTTTATTTAATTTTTCATATATATATATATATATATATCTATATATATATATATATTTAAATTATTTATTTGTATATTATTATATTATTTATTTATATATTATTATATTATTTATATTAATTTTTTTAGTTTTTTCTTAAAATATCATACATACTGTCTCTCTCTCTCTTTTTTCATTTTTTGTTTTGTATCTTCATCTCTTCTTTTTATCTCAATTTTTACTTTCAATATCACTTCTTTTTCAAAATAAAATTGTACCAGAGTAAAATTGATGAGTTAAAAAACATTTTAAATCAATTAATTTATTCTTTTGAATTCTTTTATTTTGTATCTTTGTTTTCAAGCATATGTTTTCCTCTTACATATGATAAATTTGTTTACTATGTACTGCTAGGTGGTGACAAATTCATATTTTTCTAAATAGGTGAGAGGTCGTAAATTTATATTAAAAAAATTATGATAAAGAGTAAAATAATTGATTTTTTTTTCTCAAGAAGAAGACTTGTGATTCATGTACATCAATTAAACTTGAAAAATTTCATGAAAATCTAAAAATTAAAGACTACGAAAAACAACTATCTAAAACTCTCAGAGCATTGCATATAATGAATTTAAAAAAAATCTAATTTGGCACCCCTAAGTTTTTTTTCCAAGTTCCGCCACTGATGTACTCGTTGAGCGAATCCAAAATCAGGAAACTTACTGACTTTGTAGTCGTTGAGCAAAAATGCACTCGCTGGACAAATTTTAGAGGAATTTAACTATGTGAGTTCCAATGATTTATTTGTTGAGCAACCCATTTTGGTCGTTGAGCGAGTGGAGCTCTAGTACTACTCATTGAGCGAATGGATGATCTCGCTAAGCGAATCCAAAGTTAGGAAGCTTACTGACTTTGTAGTCGTTGAGCAAAAATGCACTCGCTAAGCAAATTTTGGAGGAATTTACATATGTGAGTTCCAATGATTTATTTGTTGAGCAACCCACTCTAGTCGTTGAGCGAAACGAGCTCTAACACTACTCACTAAGCGAATGGATGTTCTCGTTGAGTGAATACATCATAATCTAGTAGTTATTTTCTATGCTAAATTTTTGTGTGTTATGGCAAATGCAAATTATTACTTATGAAATTATTGATTTGTATCATGAAACAAAGGTATGTTTTGATGCTATTGTAGGGCATTTTCGAGGGAGGAAATCCTATTGGTAATGTGTTTTACTAGGGTTGAATTGGGAAATGAACACTTGAGTCATGGCTCTAATTGGTATCATCTCACTTTGCTTGATAACCATTTTGAAAACTAGATAACATTGCCATGGATGTGCCCATTAGGGACATGAAATCAAGTGAAAAATCTCCCAAAGAAAACCAGAAATCTGTGTTGTTTACTGATATGACGCTAAACCTCATAATCAACGCTAATCGTTGAAAATTGCGAGAGGATCAACGTTGAGCACCACCTCAACGGTGCCTAGTGGTGAAAAATGCGAGAAGAATGGCGTTGAGCGTCGGCCAAGCGGTGCCCCAACGCTGGGACCTCTGCAGGTCTAGAACGAAAATCAAATCTTGACGCTAAGCATTGGATCTAAGGCTGAGCAGTGAAATTTGCGAGGTGAACAATGCTTAGCGTTGGAATTTGACGCTGAGCGTTGAGTTGCTGGTTTCATATGATTGTTGTTTGACCTGTTTTAATGCACTAAATGGATTGGAAATGAATTCTTATGATTGTATTGATATACTCTGGATGAGATTTGATGATGTGAGCATGATTTATGTGAATTATGAAAGAGTTTTTTGGAGAAATTCTAAGTGTGGATGAATTAGTGTAGGCAATAACATAAGGACTCAGTTTTGGTTGGTATCCTAATGCTCCAATAACTATTAAGGCTCATGTAGAGTATAATAAGTTATGTCGTGAGGAGTAGCAGGAGGTCTTAGCCATTGGACTCGATCAAGTCTTTGGCGTGAAGGAGACTTACCTGGTGTGATGATTGGGTGATAACCCATTGAGGCCAAACTCTACAAAGTTTGGGAATCATACACCGGTGCAAGCCGCCAAGAGGTCCGATGTCAATTGCATGTATCCGGATAATCGAGTCTAAAGTTGTCTGGTGTATGTGTGTATTGGAATGTTTCTATATGAATTGGTGATATGAGATTGTTATTATTTGTTTACTCTAGTTCAACTTTCCTTAATCTTTATCAGCTTACCCTGTGTGTTTTGTACTTGTCTGTCCTTTGGTGGTGTTGATAGTAGTTGGTCCGAAGGTCTTGTAGATAGGAGTTTTGTAGTGCATGGTGGGAACCTATCTTTTCCTCCTCCTGGTAGTCTTATACATATAGTATTATCCTTACTCAGTTTTGGATGACTATATAAGACTATACTCTAACTTTTATGCTATCTGCTTTGGATTATCATTATATAATACTTTATTTAGTAGTTTAAAAGCTATTAAATAAGATGTTACATATTAGCATGTGAGAACAACACGGAGGCGCTGTCATAAGTTAAATTGGTAAAGTAATTGTTTTAATTTTTAAAAATAATTACTTAAAAGATAAAAAAGAAAAAAGTAAATATGTATATCAAAATATATACAATATAGTATAGATATTCTTAAATTGCGATAATGACGTGTGGGTCGAATTTTGAACCATATTATATTGTTTTGGTATAATATACCACTAAGGGAATAAAAGAAAATAGAGTGCGAAAAAAAAAACTTTAACCAACCTTAAACATTTAAAGCAACGGCAATATTAATAAATAATTTAATGACTAGTTAATGATGTCTATAATTTCATAAAAAGTACCGAATGTGACTTTTTTGAGTGAAAACTCTATTTATACTTTATTGAATATTTTGAGTTCATTCTTCTCCGAAAGTTTATACAAAATAAGATTTTTTTATCATATCTTATATCTATCATATATTTTATATTTTTATAATTTTTTAATATTTATTATATTTTATAATATAATTATGACTCATAATATTTAATGTACCGTACCTAGTCAAATTCGACCAAGTAAACAATGTGCATATCGAGACCGCCAAGTACCCAGGCTAGGCCAAGTTAGCCTAACTTGTACCGGTTTTAACCTAACCTAAATGTCTAAGAGGACAACCTGCACCTCATATCACCAACAAAAGCCATCTAGGCAAGTAGTCGGTCTAGACCGACTACTCGAGCATATCTGGTAAGGTTAAGGCCCAGGCCGACTACTCCAATAAACTTAGCGAAAATCGAAGCCCCCGTGTTCAATAGGTCTCAAGGGCCTAGGTTAGGGCCCAAGCCCACTCATGGCCCAAACTAGAGCCCAAGTCAAGGCCCAGCCTATGAAATGGTCAAACATCATTAATGCTCTATAAATACACATGGACCCCATCATTTAAAGGTACGCATTCATTAATCACTGATTTGACTCTCTGAGAGCTTTGACTTACTTGAGCTTTAGAGACTCTTCTGCAGGTAACCCCCCTGGGTTCAAGCTGACATGTATCAACTGGGAAGAGGCCAACTAAGGAGATAGCGGACTATGTGGTAAGGTGACGCTTGTGCCTAACCTATCTTATTTGTTCTCTACAGGAACAATTGGCGCCCACCGTGGGGCACGAGACGAACACCTTTAGTACCCGTTTTTTCTCTGAAGATGGTTTCTACCCGCAGCAGAGCTAGAGCGAA
>Ga0214543_1005258_pt1 | contig 23984 bp, 10 predicted proteins | sample CNSS2metaG_FD_160094 | JGI IMG/M metagenome (GOLD analysis project Ga0214543, IMG submission 160094) | Root nodule microbial communities from cowpea collected in UCLA plant growth center, Los Angeles, California, USA - CNSS2 | ecosystem: Host-associated > Plants > Roots > Nodule | place: USA... | reverse complement strand
TGTACAAATACTGGACAATTATGTATTTATGAAACAACATGTTCAATGTTCCTAATATGGACCACAAAAATGACATTGTAGTCTACATGAAAAACAAAAAAGTCTGTTGGACCTAGTCTTAACGAAAAAAATATGACAGAGAGAATCATAAACATGTGGCAAAGAAGTGGAAAGTTGCGTTGAGATTTTAATACAAATACTAGACAATTATGTAAGTATGAGACGACATGTTCAGTGTATATAATATGAACAAAAAAAGTGACATTGTAGTCTTCATGAAGAAAAAAAAGAGTTTGTTGAATCCAATCTTAATGGGAAAAAAATATGACAGTAAGAGTCACAAATGTGGGGAGCCATGTGCAAAAAAGTGGGGAGTTGCATTGAATATTTTGTACAAATACTGGACAATTATGTAATTATGAGACAATATGTTCAATGTAGTTAATATGGATGACAAAAATGACATTGTAGTCCTTATGAAGAACAAAAAAAATTTGTTGGACCTAATCTTAATAAAATAAAAAGACAGCAAGAGTTACACACATGTGGGGAACCATGTGCAAATAAGTGGGGAGTTATGTTAAATTTTTTGTACAAATACTGGACAATTCTATATTTACGAGACATGTTCAATGTACCTAATATGGGCCACAAAAATGACATTGTAGTCTTCATGAAGAACAAAAAAGTTTATTGGATCTAGTCTTAATAAAAAAATATGACAGAAGGAATCATTAACATATGGCAAAGAAGTGGAAAGTTGCGTTGAGATTTTAATACAAATACTAGACAATTATCTTAATTGTATAGAACATAACATGTATAAATTTTTAACTTGTACATACAACATGACTATTAAGATTGAGTCGAACAAACTATTTTGTTTTTCATAAGGATTAAAATGTAATTTTTATAACCAACCTTAAATACATTGAACATGTTGTCTCACAAATACAGAATTGTCCAGTATTTGTACAAAAAACATAATGTAACTCCCCACTTATTTGCACATAGTTTCCCACATTTGTGTAACTTCTGCTGTTATATTTTTTTTCGTTAAGATTGGGTCCAATGAAGCTTTCTGATCTTCATTAGGATTGCAATGTGATTTCTGTGGTTGACATTAGGTATATTAAAGTTGTTGTCTCTTATTTACATGATTGTCTAGTATTTGTACAAAGCCCTCAATGCACCTCCCTACTTATTTGCACATTGCTCCCCACATGTCAGTGACTCCCGCTGTCATATTTTTTTTCATTAAGATTGGGTCTAACAGACTTTCTAGTTCTTCATGAGGACTTCAATGTCATTTTATAGTTCATATTAGGTACATTGAACATGATGTCTCATATTTGCAGAACTGTCCAGTATTTGTACAAAAACTCCAACGTAACTCTCCACCTATTTACACATAAATTCCCACATTGTGTGACTGCTGCTGTCATATTTTTTTCCGTTAAGAGTGGTTTTAGTGTCGTCATCTTCAACTCAGAAAAAACCTAAATCCTAAATGATATCTACACCAAGAGCAACGATAGGATGGAGAAACCCTACAACTCACCCACAAAACAACCAACCACAAACATTTCAATCACGTATGGTATTTGAACGAAAATGAATCATTGGCGATTGTGAGAGTGAAACAAAGTACAAAGTCAAAACGAACCACCACCCATCGTTGTTGAGAACCCAAACCTTAGACCCTACTTCTCTGTTCCATGATGTCGCGAGACAATTCTTCTCCCTTCTCTCAAGTTACAGTTTTCTCTTCCAAATGAGAAAACCATGGGTGTTATCCTTTGATAATTACCAACGGATAGATCCGTCGATAATGGCACAGATGAACGTATGATTTTTCTGACAGATGTAGCCGCCGGTAATTACCGACGGTGTGGTCCGTCAGAAATGGTCGACGGTTTGATCGATGGATGCCTCCGTCAAAAATTACCAGTGGACTTTTGAAATCCGTCGGTAAAGCATTACCGATGATGTGTTTACGGACGGATTTCGTGTCGTTGGAAATCCGTCGGTAAAACATCAATACCAACGGATTTATGGTATTACCGACGGATTTTGATCGTCGATAATTACTGTTTTTCTTGTAGTGTGCACCCCATTCTAACCAAAGAAGACCGAGACCAAACACCATGTATAGAACCTAACATTGAAAGCATAAATTGTAACTACAAAGACCACTGCACCAACACAAATAATTCCATGCACACACACCTTTGATAACACACTCACATATTATTATGATGCCCATGATCATGCTCAAATGACAAAAACTAAAATACTCACTACAAGATTGTGAGAATAACACAAAAAAGAAACTATACCATAAACTAAAATGAATGACTCTTTTATGCATTCTATGGGTTCTCTAGCAATCAAACAATACAATCTATATTAAGAGGGATGTACCCAGACTTGGAAAGAAACCTAGAATATCCATGAACTCTCTCACAATGTTGCAATGTTAACAAGTGGTTTGAGTTATTAAAGAGCTAAACCCCATGCCACCTAACCAACAATTATGTATGTGGGGTTAGCTAAAACATTGGAACCCAAAACTCATACTAAGGTAAACCTGCATGAAACAAATGTACCCCAACCTCATCTTACATGGTTGCCAATCATAACATGTTAGGTTTCACATGAAAAAGAACAAAAACGTTAACCATGCAGCAACAAAACGAACCCAAAACATGAACCTCACCAAGCCCTCATGTAGAGAAAAGAAACACAATTATATCACATTCAAAGAACCTTTTGTGCGTGCTATAAGTTTAACAAAACCTAAAATTAAGTATAACTCTATACCACCATTCGTCCAGCGCATGCTCGGGTTAAAAAGAAAGCTGAGAGCAAAATTGAAACAAAGAACCCATCATAATAACACGCAAATCTGCAACTTAATGAATGCAAGAAACATATGGCATTCAAGGCATTCAAACATCTATGGCAAATCAAAGTCAAGCTTCAAACAACAACACAAATCACACTTAACTTCTCCTTCACTACACATGCATGTTTTTCAAGTTTTCATTCATTAAACAAACAAAACAAGAGAAGAAAACAAGGTTGGCTTCCCCTACCTGGATTTGGTTCTTCACTATGCATTTCTTCCTCAACCTCCTTTTTCACTCTCTATGTTTCTCCTGATTCTCCAACTCTCGTTCTCTCCTTCTCAAAACCCTAATATTTAAAACTAGATTTTTTCTCTTATTATTCCATAGTCTATTATGTTTATATTTTAAAAAAATAAAATATACTACTTGGGCGTTTGGCCTTTCTATTAATATATAGCAACAAAGCTTTTTGAAGAGAAAAAAGAAACGGATGTGCATGCACGTGCATTTAATGCTTGGGAGAGAGAGAAAACCTAATCAATTTTCGTGGGCCCCACCATTAAAGAAGAGAGAGAAAAATAGAAAAAATTTATTTTACACAATAACCAACGAAATTGAGCCAACAAGTTTCAAACCTGCGACCTTGGAAACATTGCACACAACTTTCACCACTAGGCTACATGCCGTCACTGGATATATCATGCATTATAAGTATTAAAACACTTATACTTCACAAACCATAATTCCTTACATCATTTAAATAATTATTATAAATACAACAATAACTCAAATCACTCAAATAATAGTTATTTCATATTTCATAATTTAATAACCTAATTAAATTAATAAATCAACAATATTAATCAAGCCATTAATTTTTCCCATGTGTCTTTTCCTTTAGTCTAATTTTTTCCGGATCTTACAGATTCAAACACAATTTCACTTATCATATGCCACTAAATTAACACCTTTGCCTTCTCTCAATCCACTAAATAATAACTCACTAAGCGAAAGTTACAATCAAGCTTCATTGTGCAATTAAGCAATGCACACATCCTTAAATTTGTGACAACCAAGCTACATACATTAATCATGAACATAACTTAACCCAAACACATGCAATTACTCTATAAATTAAGCACAAACAGATTCATCACATGCATTCCCGAATTCATAACAAAGAGACATGACAGATTTCACAAAACAAGCACAACCTCAAAGCTTCATTGCATTTCTTCATTAAGGAGTCAATACACGAATTTAGCTAGACATGGAAAATGGAGCACACAAACTCTTTGAATCTGGAATCACGAAAATAGAATCAAAAAACCCTAACTTCAAACTCACCAAATGCGATTTCAACATCAAAAGATGAATTTAAGAGCTTCAATTGAATGGAAAACGCTGCAATGGTATAAAAACAGAAAACCCCATCAATGGGTGTTGTTCCAAGTCAATAAAATCTACAAAACAAGATGCCTAATCTACCAAATGCATTCAAAACGTAAATCCCACAATGGGTGTTGTCAAATGTGTATAGAAATGGCAAAAATTGGTGCAAAAACATAAAAAACGAGTGGAACACCTCCATGGACACCCATCAAAGCTTGGAGAACGAAAATGGAGGTTGGAGAATAGTGGAGTAGAGTAGAATGTGGCTGCATGAAGGAGAAGACCTAAAAAACGTGGTCACATCAAATTTGTCACTCATATTTACAAAATTGCCACTCTACCACTCAGAATTACAAAAATGTCACTCCTGGACCTCTAATGTTGGCCCATTCACTCAAATGATGTGAAAATGATGTGGCAACTCTCTTCAACTGAATATTGATGTCCAAGCTCCAAAATTGCTTCACCCAAATACCTAAAAAATAATTAAATACAAAAATTAGGCCAAATAATGTGAAAGTAACCCAAATTCGGAATAGTGGCCCATTAAAGCCCAACAGATGAAAACACACTAAAGATGAACAATTAAGCACTAAACAACTGTCAAATGGGTACACAAAGGCTAGTAGAATGGAGGAAAATAATGATTCATCAATGAAGAAATAGGTTGCGTTGCTTGGCGGGCCTTTATAGTCGCCAGGCGGTTTCTGGGCAGAAACCTAGAATTCTCGAAAAACAGCGTCAATAAAGAAGAGAATCAAGCACTTAGACCATGAACTCATGTAGAACAGTTTAATAAATATTAAAACAAGTATAGACAACTCCCCTTACCTGGTTTCCTCGCACCCAAAAGCAATTCCTAAGGGATCCTTCTTGTATCCAAAGGCTTCACTCCAACTTGCTCTCAATCACTCAAATTCTCTCCCTATAATTGATTTCGTAGTTCTCCCTTACTCTCTGGTTGCCACTCTCCTTGACTCTCTGTTTTCTCACTCACTCCCTCAATTTCAGCCCAAAATAAATAAAAATAATAGTAAAACGAAATTAATTAAAAATTAAGGTTTATTGGCTTATTACTTGTTTTTACTGTCCTTCAACTAATATCTTTTTGTTTTCTTAAGGAATCTCTATAGTTCTTAGATTTTCCCTTCACTAGGAAAAAAATTAATCACGCATATGCACAACTATCAAACCAATACATGTTAAATGTATTGTCAATTCATATGTGTACATACGAGCTTAAACCATGCTTCTACATTCAGAATACATTGGAAAAATAAAACACAATTAAATAAACATACTAATAGCATACTTAAGACTCGAACCCAAGACCTCTCAACATAGCTAAGTACTCTCAACCACTTGAGCTAGTACTGTTTCTTATCTAAGACTTACCAAGAATTTCTCTTAGGTTATTCTCAACCCACCATTACTTGTACTTTAATTATTATTTATATGAATTTTCTGGGTCTTAGACAGAATCATGTGTAATTCTTATGTTGTCATTACTTCTTAGTTTGACAAATTGATTTTGAAGAAACGTGGTGTCTTGTCTTTGGTTTGAAAATTGCACCATATATGTTCTTTTGAGTGCTTTTGTTTTTCAAATTTGAGTTCATACTTGCTAGTAGATCATTAGTAAGTTTTTATAGTTAGGTTTCCATTGTGTCTTGTTTGAGTTTGTGCATCAAATTGTTGATTCCTTAGGTAATTTCGTTTGGCATTGTGCTACTAGTGTTGTCTTGCTTGAATGAAAATCTCTTTGATGAAAATATTTGTAGTGTAAGGGTTGGCCGAATAGTTTGAAGACAAATAGTGAAAAGAAGTGTTAAAAAAAGAGATACAAAAGACTGTGAAAAAAGAAAAAAAAAACTGAAAAGAAAAAGAATGAAAATTATGTGTATGATGACCACTACATCTAGTGGAGTTTGTGTTTTGAAGTCTTTGTCATTTAACCCTTGTATCATTGAATTTCCAACACCTTATATGTAACACCCCAACTAAAACATGGTGCTACTAGATGTTCTTTACTTGTCTAATGTATTGTTTACTTGTGTAGGGAAAATTTATTTGTATTCATTTAACAAATAGTAGAGGAAAAAAACACATCACTTGAATGCATCATTTGTTAAACATATATGATATTTATGGTTATAAAATGTTGACATACATGTAGGTGTATGTAATAGAAGTTTGCTTATACTTTTACAACCAACTAAATATACTTCTTAGTTTGCAATACATTAAAACAAGTTACACTATATCAGTTGTAGTTTTAACAGAAGCAAGGTACGTGTGAGTCTTTCCCATACTAAAACTTCATCATATAACATTTCAAAACATGGTTATTTGAATAAACCTTCAATTGAATGAAACAACTTCACAAAGTTTAAATCTTCATAATATCATAACTAACCATGCCAAAAATATCAAAATCAAGTTAGTCAATAAAATAATTATTTTCGTATGTTTTGAATTTAAGATATCAAAATTCTCATTATCAATCTTTTAATAGCCATATTCGTATAATTTCGAGTTTCAACTCATTAGTATATTCATATCATATTCTTTCTTTACATACTTTGGGTCCCAAACACTACTGATGAGATGCCTCTAGCCAAGGGACCTACAACAAGAGCAATGGCTAGGAGAATACAAGAGGAATGGGCCTCCAATGCACATGCAAGGCCCAAGATGAACTTCACATGGGCCAAGGAAGATGTGAAGATCTAGCCTAGGACTCTTTGTTAGTAAATATTAAAATAAGGTTTATTTTTGGGCCTTGTATTTTGGACTTAGTAGAATAGGGTTTTGTTTGGGCCATGTATTGGGCCTTGGAAGGTTTTAGGGCCTTGAAGTGAATTGGACCAAAAAAGAGTTGGGCTTGAAATTAGGCGACCAAAAAGGAGAGCGCATTTCAAGAGGATTTTGATCCTTCTTGTGTAAAGCTTGGTCACCAAGCTTCTCCTATGCGCCTACATGCATGTTCCTTGTGACTTGCTTAGGTGGCAAGTCACACTTGCCTCATGCTCTCTTTTTGGCTCCAAATACCACATTCTAGATCCTTTTTCCCTCCATTTTTCTAGACCACTTAGCTTTCCTTTTCTACTACAAATAGAGAGCTTAGGACCCTTGTAAATTCATTCGTGAATATAGTAGAGAAACTCTATTGAGATGACTCCAAACTCCTCTCTTTTTGTGAATGAACTTAGGCTAAAGTGCTCCTTGTTGGTTTCCTCTAGCCTCCTTCCTTGAGTGTTAGCCCAACATCACTTGAGAGCTCCTCCAAACACCAATGTCACATCACTTCTCCTCTCATCTTCTAGATTCCGCACCTTCATCCTTCTCCATGGAAGTCTTATCAATTTCGCATGGCTTCCTTTCTCCTAAAGATGGACTCATCAATTGCCATTAGACTTTTCCGAATCATAATGGTCTTACGCCAATATGGATAGTGCTAGTAGGCTAAATGTTCTCATGGATACAACGTGTGTGTTATTCCACCTTCGTGGTCTTACAATATAGTCAAGAGAGCAGTCGAGAATAGAGTGTGAAACCTATGAATTTTTGAATACCCGGCTAATTGTGTACATCAATACAAGGCATCTATATCATCACCCTCCATTCTCCTAGGTCTACTAAACCTTTCTTTGGACTCTATACCCAATGTATCTCTGTACTATCCATACAATTCTTTTCTATTTCTTTATTTTTGTACTTTTATTTATAATTATCATTTCACATTATTTTTGTAATTCTAGAGACTTTCACAAAATATTGGCAACATAACAACTGCATTTTTAATTTTTCGTAATTTTCAAAATAGTAAAATCAACCAAATTATAAAGATTTTAAAATCAACAACCAAGCATAAATCATTCTATCACAATAACTTTACAGAAAATTAATCAAAACAATAATCATAATTAAAACATAATTTTCGTATAAAATCTTATAAGTAAAATCGAAAACTTATTTTATTATAACTTTTTGTATAAAACTTCAAATAATATTATTCTTGAACCTAAGCCTAGGTTTTCATACCCAAGGAATCCATTTAAAACTAAAAATTTCAAGATAATATATGAAAATTTCAAAATCAAGAAGACAAATTGTATACTTAAAGAAAACTTACTAAGATAAAGATTTAAAGATTTGAGGTAGACCCCCCATACCTTGGTGATGCTAATCAGACTCTAAGATGGATATAAAGACCTCAAGGTGCTAGATTCCCCCTCCTAATTGTCTCACAAAAGTTTATACCTCTCTTTCTCTACTTTGTAGGATTTTTGTGAAGAAGATATGGGAAATGAAGTCCTATTTATAGGAAAAACCTTGGATAAATGGATAAGGATGAATTGATGGTAGATTTATGAGATTCCTTAGTGAGGATAAATTTATTTTGACCATATAGAGAAGCTTGGTAGAAATTCCCATAGTTGGCAAGTTAATAGTAGTTGCAAGGAGACTTGTTGACTTTCTAGAAGACTTGATCTTACTCTAAACTATAAAATTCATATCTCTTACCACAATCTCTTATTTGTAAATCCCAATGATGAAACTAATTCCCTATGTCTCTAGAACATCTCGAACAAATTTGAGCTCAATCCAACAGTTATTGAAACTGGAATCGAATTGTTACTGAAATAACTCAAAACAGGACATAAATGACGTCAGTTCAAACTACAAAAAATATTTCTCTAACCATATAACTATAAATCAAAATCCAAATGGTCAAAATTAAGTACTATGTCTTAAGAACAACTTTGAATAAATATTTCATCCTGATCGAACGGTTAACAAAGTGGGAAAAAATATTTACCAAGGCAACTCAGAACTAGACATCATGTGGAGACCTAACTTTTACACTAAAGTGAGGGAGTTACTGCTCCTTGCATACACCTCCAATTGAAAATCCTACCATTCATATTGAAGAACTTTGTTTTAAGAATGATATGTAAAATTTTCAACCTAATCCAACGTTAATGAGGCCTTAATAAAAATTTTACTTATGAAACTCGAAAATAGGAAGTAGTTGGCGCTAAAAAAATTCATAATTTACATTGTATAATGACCTTTGTCAATTTACTTATGAAATCATAAAATTACTTCATACTACATATATAAATAAGAAAGATAAATATAATTAATATAAAATAGAGGATGTTACAATTCTCCCACCCTTTTAGGAATTTTGTCCCCAAAATTTATTAAGTTTCAAATAGATCGATACTTCTCTTTTATTTTCTCTTTAGATTTCCATGTGGCATCTCCATCATCCGTTGAACTCCAAACTACCTTGACCAATGAGACAGTTTTGTCATGCAGTTGCTTATTTCGTTGGTCAATGATTTTTTGTGGTACACCATTATATGTGAGGTTATCTCAAACTCCAATAGGATTAAGATGGATTACGTGGGAAGGATCATGAACATATTTTCTAAGTTTAGGTAGATGAAACACTGGATGCAAATTTGAAAAGTTTGGAGGTAAGGCTATCGGATAAGCAATTGAATCAACTCGTTCTAAAACCTCAATGGCCCAAGAAATTTTGGTGACAACTTTCTAGATTTCAAGGCTCTACCAATACAAATTGTAGGAGAAACTTTTAGAAAGACATGGTCTCCAATTTGGAATTCAAGATATTTCCTCCTACGATCATAATAGCTCTTTTGGCGATCTTGTGATGCTTTCATCTTTTCCTTTATCATTTTTATTTGTTCATTTTTCTTTTGCACAAAATTTGGTGTCAAAAGGATTTGTTCCCTATTTCATACCAACATATTGGCATTCTACACCTTTTACCATATAAAGCCTCATATGGTGTCATCCCGATGCTCACATGAAAATTGTTGTTGTATGTGAATTCTACTAATGGAAGACAATCATCCCAATTTCTTTGTTGTTCCATCACACAAGCTCGTAGCAAATATTCTAACATTGAATTGTTCTTTCTACTTGTGGATGGTATGCCAAGCTAAGCTTTATCTTGGTTCCCAATGACTTTTGTATGCTTTCCCAATATTTGGAAGTGAAGTAAGGATCTCGGTCAGAGATAATGCTAGTAGGAATCTCATGCAATATCACAACTTTCTTTGTGTACAACTACACTAGCTTTTCCAATTTATACTTCATCTTAATTGGCAAGAAATGTGCAGTATTAGTAAGCCTATCAAAAATTACACATATTGCATCAAAATTTTGTCGGGTTTTTGGCAATCCAGAAATAAAATCCATAGAAATATTGTCCCATTTCCATTTTGGGATTTCTAAAGATTGTAATGTTCCTGGTGTACAATGATGTTCAACTTTTGACTTTCTGCATGTCAAGCATTTAGAAACATATTTTGCTATATCCTCTTTCATTCCATTCCACCAAAAATATTTTCGTAAGTCTTGGTATATCTTAGTTGATCCTGGATGAAAACTTAACTTACTTTTGTGCACCTCAAATAATATCATTTGTTTCAATTCTTCTTTTTGAGGGATGCATACAGTATCTTTAAACTTAATGATTCCACTAGAAGTGCGATAAAATTCCAAGTCTTTTCCTTCCTCCTTCTACTTTATCATATCTTGTAAATATTTGTCATTTTGTTGTGCCTCTTTGATTTGCCTTAGAAAATCATTGTGGATCTTTAAGGTCCCTAGGTACAAACTTTTAGGTCGCACTTCTATTGCTAAGTTCAAATTACGAAATTGTTCTAGATTCCAATTCCTTTACCATCATAGTAGAGATATGTAAGGACTTTCTACTTAAGGAATTTGCCACTATGTTTGCTTTTCCCGGTTGGTATGATAGTTCAAAATCATAGTCTTTTAAAAATTCTATCCATCTTCTTTGTCGCATATTTAATTCTTTTTGATCGAATAAGTACTATAGGCTCTTGTGATCACTAAAGACTTCAAATATGGTCCTATAAAGGTAATGTCTCCATATTTTTCACGCATAAACTATTGTTGTTAGTTCTAGATCATATGTTGGATAATTCATTTCATGGGGTCTTAATTGCCTTGAAGCATATCCAACAATCTTTTGTTCTTGCATCAATACACAACCTAATCCTTGTCCTGATTCATCACAATAAATTTCAAACTTTTTCTCTGCATTGGGGAGAATTAAAACTGGTGCAAAAGTTAATCTTCTTTTTAGTTCTTGAAAACCAGCTTCACAATTGTCATTCCATTTGAAATCTTGTTCTTTTCGGGTTAACTTGGTTAGCGATAAAGCCAAACAAGAAAAGCCTTTTATGAACTTTTGATACTATTTAGCTAATCCCAAGAAATTACAACTTTTTGTGGGAGTTGTTGGTCGTTCCAATCATGTTACTACTTCAACCTTCGATGGGTCCACCCGTATTCCTTCACTTGAAACAACGTGCCCAAGAATTGAACTCGACTTAACCAAAATTCACACTTTGACAAATTAGGAAATAATTGTCTTTCCTTTAGAATTTGTAACACAATCCTCAATTGCTCTGAATGCTCTTCGGGGCTTTTTGAATAGATTAGGATGTCATTGATAAATACCACCACAAGTTTGTCCAAAAATTGGTGGAAAATTTGATTCATGTAGTGCATAAATACTACGGGAGCATTTATTACGCCAAAAGGCATAACTAAATTCGATTCAAGCGATATTGTTGGAGGTGTGAGTTTTATATATGTTGTTTGTATGTGTTGATGCAGACTTGGACTAGGAGATGTTGTGCCATGAGCGGGTAGGTTCATGGATGGTGGTGAACACGTGATGATATGAGCGGGGAGGTTCATATCCAGTTACTCTCGTGTGGGGATACGAGCTAGGTAGGTTCGTATGTTCCGTGCTCACACTTGAGAGATGCTGCATGCGGGGAAGTACGTAACTGGTAGATCACGTGTGTAAGATCTGGGAAAATTAATTAATTAAATAATTAATTAATTAATAAATGCGGGTAGAAGACGCCTTTATGACATTAATTATTGTTGAATATGAAGTGGAAAAGTGCTAGCTCATGTGATTGAGAGTACTTTGGTTTGAGTGAGAGGACTTGGGTTCGAGTCCTATGTATGCCAATTATGTATGATTGTTTTGTTATTAATTTTTAAGGATATGTATGAGTATGTGATTAGTATTGTAAGATATTATTTGATTATGTATATCATCAAATGTGATTTGGCATATTGGTTGTGATATGGCCTAGTGGGTGGAAGGTCACGGGTTCAAACCTTGATAAGAGCAAATTAATCTCTTTATTTTTGCTATAATGTTGGGAATTGGCCTTTGAGAGGAGCACGGGTTTGGGAGAGTGAATTGAGTTTTGAGGTGCAAGGGTTGAAGCCATAAAAGATTTTAAATCAAGGGGGTTCTGTCTTCGCAATTGTTGAGCGCTCAATCCAGGTTAGGGGAGCTTATCCTAATTTTCGTGCTGTTATTTTAGGTTGTGCATTGGATAAATTGTATGTCATGGAATTTGTGTGGTATGCACTGTGATTCAGAATTTGACGGGTTGAGATGGTGTGCAATGTCTTGCTATGCATAATTTTGTGATTTGAGGGAGGGTTTTGGTACGGAATGGGTAGGGATGATTAAATCTCGAGTTGGGTAATATGAATAGATGGTATAGGACCTGTTCTGATGTATGTGGTCTTTATTTGTGCTTGGTATTGCTTTAATCGTGTTTTGGTATCGTTGGTGGTGCAAATTGGGCAAAGTTGGATGATTTAGGTGTGCGTACAGAGACAAAACCCTGCAAGTCTCGCCCAAGCGAGTCCATCTCGCCTAAGCAAGAATTGTAGAGCTACTCTTCGGATTTAAAGGTCTGATAGCTCGTCTAGGTGAATTGTGTTATTGTTGAGCGAGTAACACTCTCGCTTAGGTGAGAGTGGCTCGCCTAAGCGAGATAACAAGGAAGTGTGCTCATGTTGAGCGTGATTTCTCGTCCAGGCGAGGTTTTATGGGTTTGAGCGAACCAGAGTCTCGCTCAAGCGAGATGGCCTCGCCTAAGCGAGATGTCTTGGTCATGTTTTGGTGTTTTGCTTATATTTTAGCCAAGGCGAGATGGGAAGGGGTGTTTGGGCGAACGTGTGGCTCGCCCAGGCGAGAGGATCTCACCTAAGCGAGATGACGTGTTTTGGTTGCTGAGTTAAACTCGCTCAAGCGAGGTGGGCTAGCCTAAGCGAGATTGAGGGTCTAGCTTGGGCGAGGGGTCCCTAGCCTAAGCGAGTTTATGTGATTAACTCTGTTTTTATGTGCTTGTGAGTGTGTTTGGTTGTTATATTATGGTTAGATTGTATATGCATGTGTTGTGGTGTGTTGGGCTTAAAGGACTAAGTCCATTAGGGGTTTGGGATGTGCTCGGTGGTTGGACACATGATGGGCATGGAACTAGTTGAGTTCCCGTCGGCTACTATTGGGCGAGGAGTCCTTAGTATGGTAATTGCATGTGTCGGGCACATGATGGGCAAGGAACTGTGATGTTCCCGTCGGCTACTATTGGGCGAGGAGTCCATAGTATGGTGATTGCGTGCGTGCCAGGGTCCAAGTGTGAGACTTGGATGTTTTTACTACAGACGAGGAGTCTGTAGGGCAGGACTATGAGCGAGATAGGCTCATAGGGTTGGACCACGAATGAGTCAGTTTCGTGGGAGCACAGGGAAGTCCCAAGACCTAGCTCATGCATATGACTCATGAAGGACTATGAGGTCATGGTTGGATATTTTGGAAATTATGAGTTTTGTATTTATATTGTTTTGGGTGGGGAAGCATGTTTACTTCATATATATTTGTTATGTTTTATTGTGCATAGCTCACCCTATTTGTGTGTGTGTGTTATCCGGGAGCAGATGATGTGACAGGTGGGCCAGGAGATGCGTAGACACAGAGCGGGGGCTATCATGGGATAATTTTGTAGATACATATGTATACTTTTATTGTTTTGTTTTGAGAATATTATGTAAATCCGGCTGAAGCCGTTGACTTTTATTCTAGTTTTTATGAATCATGGATTCTTGGATTTACGGATTTTAATTGTTAAAGTTTTAAATTTTCCCGTGTTTTTGGGAAATAGTTCATAATCAATGTGGAATTTAATGAAAATCGAATTTTATTTATTTTATATCAGTAATATTCCTTAGGGATGTTACAACGTGTGTTGGACTACGGGCGGGCAGGTCTGTAGAGCAAGACGACGAGTGGGGAGGTTCGTAGAGGTAGGACCACGAGCGGACAGGTTCGTGTGAGCATCATAAATTTTAAGACCATGGCTAACTATGTTGTGTGTTGTGAAGGTTGAAAAGCCTTGGGGATTAAGGTTTTGGCCAAGAACTAACTAGGATGAATCAAATGGGTGAATTGCTTTTATTATGTTAACTGATATGTTATTTTATTTTATAAGCTCACCCTTTATGTTTGTGTTTGGCAATGATCATGTGATTCGTTACACAGGAGCAGATAATGCTACAAGTGATACTATTGACGTTTAAAGACGGAGAGTGGGGCTAGCTTGGGATTCAATCTAGGAACTGATTTATGTTTTCTGTTACCTTTATTGGATTTTGGAAATTGTAATAAGACTATTATTTTAGCTTTAATTAATCTTTGGCGCTTTGAATATTTTTTTAAAAATTTTCCCGCGTTTGGGAATAATGAAAATATGAGGTTGTTTTATAAATTATTTTTTTATTTTTTTACTTTTTAGTAATTTCTAGTAGGGATGTTACACTTATGCCTTTGCATCATTGCCTGGCACTACTCCGAAGCTGCCATGCGAAACTCACTTCCAGATCGTCTGGCAGGGGACACGTGCCGTCAGGCACCAAACGCCTCTGATGCTACTATTTCTGCAAGTATCGCCTGACAGGACAACCCTTACCACCAAGTGCCACATGCTTTAATACTCTACTGGTTTTGTAGCTATCGCCTGGTGGTCAAACACCACCGTCAGGCACTACACCAGTACTTGCACAGTAACAATTTGTAAGCACCCAGAACAAAGTAAAATCAATCATACTCTTATAATTATGCATATCCACAATCAAGAATATAGGCTTCCAGAAATCAACATTACTCCCATGCACAATCTCAATTTAGATGGCTTCATCATACGCGTACACAAGTATCACCATATATCATATGCATCAATCCCCACACATTCATATATATATATATATATATATATATATATATATATATATATATATAACACCCTCTAAATCCATGCTAGCATTCAATTATAACTTATGAATAACGAATGCTCAAACAAATGTAAAGCAACAACACTCTGACAACTTAAGCACATGATCCTATGCACCAATGCAAATTAATATAGCACTATCGCCTCTCCTATGCAACAAGTTAATTTATATTAACACACATGCGTTCACCAATAAACCAATTCTCAAGGTGTGACTAACCCAAAGGAACATTCAAATTCATAGAGATTTAAAACATAACCCAATCACGCTTCATTAGAAGTTACTTGAAATTGTCAAGAGCTTATTCATGCATTTTAAAGACTTCAAAACCAACAATAATGAGTAACATATATCTCTAGCTACGGACCTCCAAATAAAATCTCCACCATTGAAAATTAAGAACTACATGTTATGGACCACCTGTCAAAATTTCACCTAAATTGGACGGTTAACGAACCAGAAAATGCAGTTTTACAAAAACTGCGCAAACTAGAAAAACAGTGGCGCCTAGTGTCTATAAGTCAGGAACCTGGCGCCTAGCTATATAAAAATGTTCCTGCACAGGACAAATAAGATAAGTTAGGAACAAGCGTCACCTTACCATGTAGTCCGCTATCTCCTCAGTTAGCCTCTTCCTGGTCGATACATGTTAGCTTGGACCTAGGAGGGGTTACCTGCAAAAGAGTCTCCGAAGCTCAAGTAAGTCAAAGTTCTCCGGAAGTCAAATCAGTGATTAATGAATGCGTACCTTTAAATGATGGGGTCCACGTGTATTTATAGAGCATTAATGACGTTTGACCATTTCATGGGCTGGGCCTTGACTTGGGCTCTAGGTGGGGCCTGGGTTTGGGCCAGGGCCCAAACCTAGGCCCCTTAAGGTTTATTGGACGTGGGCGTTTCCATTATGTTGAATTCATTAGAGTGGTCAGCCTAGGTTCCAAACTTAGCAGATACGCTGGAGTAGTCGGTCTAGGCCGGCTATACGTCTTGATGGCTTACGTTGGTGTAGGTTAGGCTAAGCCGGCCTAGGCTGGATACTTGGCTGCCTTGATATGCACATTGTTTACTTATTTTGTCTAGTTTGGCTAGGTGTGGTACAAAAACCAACGCATGACGGTTCCTATTGCGCAAAAAGTATGAAAGCATAGCGCTTTATCATGAAAAGAACACCAGCACGCATTGTCTGACGGCAACTCTTCACCGTCAGGCAGTTCGTAACAGAAACCCAAAAAATGGGTTGTTTTAACATGATTCGCTTGGCGGCTATGAAGGCCCGCCAGGCGGTTTCTGGAGATTTTCCAGAAATGTGAACACATGGAGAATTTGATCATGCAAAGGCATTATATTCACGCATTATATGATGAAAAACATCACATAATTAATATATCTTCAAAGCAAGAGCATGATAATTCAATTTCTATTAACCCGTATCCCAAATCAAGAGATTATCAAGCACCCAAAATCTTAGTTCAAACATCATGCGTCACTTAGAGAACCTTCATTACCGCCAGGTTGTTTATGAAAAGTTCTAGAAGGACGAAAAAAAAATATAAAAATGGGCGGTTTCTAGTTTCCTCACTTCCAATTTGCAAAGCTCGTGATAATACATCTAGGAATTTATAATCTCTCATCATGATTAAGCATATCATTAAAATTAATAAACTATTAAAATAACATACAAAAGCATAAACTAGACTTGAACCCAAGTCTATTCATAATAACTAAATACTCTTAACCACTTGAACTAGTACTTTTTCACATCATAAACCCCAACATTAAATAACATAAAGGTTCATACTACCCGCATTTATTAAATAATTATTTACTTAATTATTTAAATTTCTCGGGTCTTACAGAGGAGGGGAACAATTTTCTAAACAATAATAGAATGAAGGGGTTAGGGTTGGAATTGGGGTTTTGAGCACTCTATGGACCAACCTTAGGCCCAACAAATTAGGGTAGACCCTTAAACATTAGGGTCAGAAATAAAGTGAGCCTTACATAATAGATACTCACAGATGTTGGGACGTTTTATTTAGCAGGTAGGGTACGAAGGAGCTACTAATCATACCTTACATGTTTTGATAACATCCATAATAACTATATTAATTTAATATGACATGTGGCAAATATATATCTATAACTATATATAAAGAGGATTCCCTCTTTTGTGTCCACATTTCATAGTTCCAATTTTACCCTTTACAATATAATTATTTGTTAAATTTTTAAAAATTAACGGTTATTTTTACAAGTTTTTATAAAACTATTTACTTATTTCTTTCTTCCTTTTTCTCCTATTCATCAACCGTTATTTTCTCATATTTTTTTCATACATTTCACTTTATTTTTAATAAATATAATTTCATTTTATTTATTAACTTAATAATATTATAATATCATCCATTACTAATATAATATTATGCATATTAATAAAATACATACATAAAAGTGCGATAGTGACTGTGTTTACGCTAGTGTATATATATATATATATTTTTTTTTTTTTTTTTTTTAAATTGTAAAATAAAATAAAAATTAAAGAATAAAAAAATAAAGGAAAACACATGCTATATAGATTCAGTTGAACCTTCTACATATTTTTAAAGATATAGACTCGGTTGATACCAATAAAAATCTGGGAATAGATTTGATAAAAAAATTATAAAAGAAAGAATTATTTTAACCTAATATTTTTTATGTTATTTTCCTTTCTCTTATTATTTATTCCCTCTCTATTTCTCGGATTCAATTTTGCTTCTCTCCCTGTACTCCTTCACCACACCTTCAGCTTCTCTGTGATGAACGCCTCCATCATTGGTTCGGCTTCCTCTATTCTCATTGTCTTTTTTTTTTTTTTTTCTCCATGTCACTTCTTTGTTTTTTCTTTGCCTCTTATGTTTCATGGTCTGACCTTGTGGTGTGCACCATGTTGAAGATCCGTTACAGGGTGATTTCCCAGAAGTCATAGAGGAGTATTTGGAACATGGCTGTATGAAATGTATTGCCTTCAATCGCCGTGGTACCCTTCTTGCTGGTAACCTCTCTATTATTCTTCCTGTGTCTCTTTCCTTTCTCTTTCGTGTTTTTGTATTCAACTATTATTGTGGTTCTTTTTGGTATTATCCTTGATGCATTTCTGTGCAATGTTTTTGTCTTTTGATTCTAAAGATGGGCAGTGGTTAAAATTTGATTTTTATGTTTTAAGTGGCGATTTCAAGATTAAAGTAACCAGCTTTGGTTAGTATTTTCCCCTGATGGCCCAGGTAAGAAAAGAACAATATTTTTTCTTTTCAGGTGTTTCTTGTTTGGTAACTTTCCTTATGGGGTTATGTTGAATTTGGGATTTTAGCATTAAGCGCGGAATGAAGTTCTATGTTTTTGTTTTTTTTTTTTTTTTTTTTTTTTTCTTGCCTTGGGTCCTGCGGATGGAAAAATAGTAATATCTACTCATACAATTGATGCCAATGCACTGGATAAACATAATATGCATAATGTGGTTGTTTGTTTATTCATGTTAATTTCTAAGCTTCGTCTTGTATAGAAAAATAACCTAAATTTTTATGCAAGTCATGTTCATAGTATGATTTATTGAATTTAGAGGAGGATGAAAGAGAAAAACAGAACAGGACTGAATCGAATGTTGTTGAGAGAAGTAATAGAAGTATTTTTATTTTTTTATTATCTGAAATTGATAGGGTAGTCTAATCTAACTACCCATATATACTTATATTATTCCCGCTATGGCTTAAGGCCTCACCTTACAAGACAGTCAAGTTAAAGTGTACTAAGATCCTATCCTAGCTAGGTTTTCTTAGTCTATTCTAACTAGGTTTATTGGACCTAACATTATATCAAACCACCCATAAATACCATTTATACCACCTTTTAAGCCAGTTAAGTTTAAAGTCTACTCTTCAGGAAATTTTCTAGAAATGTAGTACTTAGGTTCTCCATACCCATTATATAAACTCTTGATATACTTGCTACTGCTACACACTGATACCGATGAACTATACATGCATTTTAGCATGTGACTCCTGAACCACGTAATCTACCAACAGAGTTGGCTAATAAACATTTGTAATTATTGCATGCACTTTAGAGTTAATGGTATGAACAATTTAAGATTTAAGATCAATGAACCAAATGCAATATGATCGCAGGCAAGAAATAGTTACTAATCACTTACTTTTAATTTCGGTTTATGTTGATCGCACAGTTGTGTCAAACTCTTTCTGAACCATCTCTCGTTTGTCTCTCATCTGAACTTTTTCTCCCTGTGGAGCAACTTTTGTGGGTTTATATTTTAAAGTATCCATTTCTGTTATGGACTACGCCAATCTGATGGTTACTCTAATTTTTTATTTAGTTTGTCAGAATGCAGCGTGGACAATCTCGTTAAGTTCAAGAATTTTGAAAAAGCATTCTGATTTGATTTTATTTTGATATGTTTTCTATTTTTGGATTAGATTTCAAGATAAATTATTGGTAGATTTTTTGAAAATTGTGGTAATTCATTTTCTGAAGCATGGACTTATTTCCATGATGTGTGCTATCTGTTCAAATGTTATTGGAGTTATTGTATGATGATATCAATTTTCTCATTTTGATCATGATTTGCACAATTGAATCAGCTGGGTGCAATGATGGAAGTTGTGTTATTTGGGATTTTGAAACAAGAGGCATCGCTAAGATTCTTCATGATGATGAATGTTCTTCCCCCATAACCAGCATCTGTTGGTCAAAGTATGGTCATCGAATTCTGGTATCTGCTGCTGACAAATCATTGATTTTGTGGGATGTTATGAGTGGTAAGAAGATAACACGAATAGTTTTGCAACAAACCCCTCTACAAGCGCGTCTTCATCCAGGATCTTCAACACCATATCTTTGCTTAGCATGTCCTCTTTCATGTGCTCCTATGATTGTTGATCTGAATACAGGAAACACAACTTTGCTTAAAGTTTCTGTGTCAGAAACAAGCAATGGTCCAATCCCTCCCTCACGCAATAAGTCTTCTGATGGAATAACCTCCTTTACACCAACCGCTGCTTGTTTTAACAAGTACGGGACTCTGGTTTATCTGGGAAACTCAAAAGGTGAAATTCTTGTTATTGATTACAAAAATGGTGAAGTGCGTGCTATAGTTCCAATCACTGGTGGTTCTGTTGTAAAGAACATTGTGTTCAGCAGGAACGGGCAGTATCTACTCACGAACTCCAATGATCGAGTAATAAGGATCTATGAAAACCTTCTGCCCCTGAAAGACGAGGTCAGAACCCTTGACGAACTGAATGAGAACTGTGGTGATCTAAATAACAGTGAAAAGTTGAAGGCCATTGGGTCAAAATGTTTAATTTTATTCCGGGAATTTCAAGATACAATCACAAAGGTACACTGGAAAGCCCCTTGTTTCAGTGGTGATGGTGAGTGGGTAGTTGGTGGTTCTGCTTGCAAAGGTGAGCACAAGATTTACATATGGGATAGAGCTGGGCATCTTGTGAAAATCCTTGAAGGACCAAAGGAAGCTCTTATAGATCTAGCATGGCATCCTGTACATCCTTTTGTTGTATCTGTTTCCTTGAATGGCTTTGTTTATATATGGGCAAAAGATTATACCGAGAATTGGAGTGCATTTGCTCCTGACTTCAAGGAGCTTGAGGAAAATGAGGAGTATGTAGAGCGTGAAGATGAATTTGATCTGATTCCTGACACTGAGAAGGTAAATGTTATTTTGTTAGATTGGTCATGGATATCTTTATTTCTTTTTGCCCACTCTTTTTTGTGTAATATGCTTGCAAAGGTGAAAGGTCCTGATGTAAATGAAGATGAGGAAGTTGACATCGTATCAGTGGAGAAAGATGCCACTTTCAGTGATTCTGATATGTCTCAAGAAGAGCTATGTTTCTTGCCAGCAACCCCTACTCGTGATCCTCTGGAACAGCAAGACAAGTGTGCAGAAAGTTCTTCAAAGTTGTTGGACAGCAATAACACTGGATCCCCTTCAGAAGAAGCTGGACCGAATGGACTTATGATGAATCACGCATCCAGTCTTCTTGAAGGTAATAGCATGCTTTGCATTATATGATTGTAGCAAAGTTCACAAATTCTAATTTTAATCCCCAATCCAAAAAGTAAAAGTTATAGAATCATGCTCTTGTAACTTTGCCAGTAAATTTATCTCGTGGGATTAACTTTGCAGTTTGCAACTTCGCTTGATTAAGTCTATTACTTGAAGAAATTGGATAATTACATGTCTATGTTTGCTAGAATGGAGAGATGATGACGGGTGAAAAAACTGGAATTTGAGTTGAAGAGAATTGAGGAGAAAAAGATTCTATTTTTTTTTTCTTTTAGTCAACATTTCTGTTCAATCAAATAGAAGGAAAATGCATCACACTATCTGTGTTCTTTCGCTTTCTTTTGCTCCATTTCTTCTTAGCCAAGTATAGTGGTAGGTTTAACATGTTAATTAGAATATAGGACCAATTAACTTGGTAATTATGGTTCTAATAAATTTCAAAGTCCTCTAACTTCTTCCAGTGTGTCTAATAAATTATGGTTCTAATTAATTAGAATAAAGGACCAATTAAAAGTTTCCCTTTTTATTCCTGGTATGGTTGAAATGTCAATGTATTGTGTATGCATTTTTCTGGTATGTTCCTTTTGACTCTTATGCTGCCTTCAATAATAATGTTTTATTTTTCAATTTTATGAAGAGGATGCTGGACGCGTTAAAAGAAAGAGGAAACCTTCAGAAAAGGTGTTGGAATTGCAAGCAGAAAAAGTTAAGAAATCTTCAAAATCAAGCAAATTGGCAAAACCCAAGAGCAAATCTTTGGTTGATCAAGATAATGGTAACAGTTTTCATGGTGATGGGATTTCTGATGAATGATTGTAGGTTACGAAATTCTTGTTCACAAAAGCACAATTCTTTTATTGATTTTTGTTTTTGTTTGGTTTTCATTTCTTAAAAATTTTACTCTTGCATAGCTTTATTTAAACTTGCCTACTCTTTTTTGACCTATGTTTCTAAGTTGGTGGTGGCTAGTGAAGGCTGGTGTTTCCTTTAGTTCATCTTTTTTTGTGGCCATCCTCATTGGTGACAACTTTTTCCGTATAGGTTTGAGTTCATATGAACATGTTTGAATGAACGATGTTAACTTGTTGAACCTTTGGTAAATTTCTCAACTAGTTTGATTTTTCTAGCACAATGTAATTTTTGTAGCAATATTTAACTAGTTTGGGGAGCAGTTTTTTGAGGTTAATGCAAAATTCACGTCCCTCTGGTCATGTGCAGTGTTTTGCTTTGTGATCTTCTTTTGCATCATTTATAAATTGCATTCTGCATTTTTTTTATGATGTGTGTCACATTGTTTAAATTGCCTGTGGTCTAATGTACTGTCCCCTATTTTGTTTAATATACAGTTACGGAAGTGGCATGATCCAATGATTTTTCTAGCACCCAACAATCTTACACTGCTCTTTAAATATGTTTTTGGGATGATTGGTTGGATTACATGATATTGAGCATAAAATCTCTAGCATACGCTGATCCTGCCATCCCATAAAATTCATTATTTGAGACCACCCTTTTTCCATTTAATCAAGATTTTCAAACTTATTTGTCATGCACATCTTGACCTCTTCCCTACACTTCTCCTTTTTCTGGTCTGGTTTGTGTTTTCTCTTCATCTTCTCTTGGTAAACATGTCTTTTATGTTTGATAGACACGGCTGTTTAAATATACAAATAATATATAATTATATATTATATTCATGTAAATAATATATAATACATCATACATATATTGCAATTTACATCTGATGATAATTTAAAAATATTAACTATTAATAATTTTTAAAGGTATATTAGCGTGTTTATAAGTTTCTCTGAACCAGGTTCAGGCTAGGTTGGTTTTTCAAACAGATTAGCCTTTTGACTAGGAAATAGGTCAGATGTTTTAATTATGAACCAGGTTCTTTAGCTTACCAAGGCTTGGATGCCATTTAATTCATGTGGTTAGGGATGATGAATTTCGAAGTTGCTGGAATTTGTTGCCAGACATGGTATAGGGTTTAAGCCACTATTCTACCTTGAAATTAGAGTAAAAAAACTCAATGATTATGGAGGATATTGAAGAATATTTGTAATATATTATTGTACTAAGTATTACTAAAGGAAAATAAAATTTCAAGAATAACTTTGTTAATACCTCTAAAAATCTAAGTTATTTTCAGTCCTCTTAAAATATAAAATCTTCTCTCTTCGCTGAATGTTTGAGCCAATGAGATAAAATTATAACAAAGAAAGTTCTTCCTTGCCACCCTTTGGTTTCAACTTTGTTAGTGATAAAACAATTTTTTAACCTCTATTGATGGTTCACTTTCGAAATAAGTGGTGGAAATAAGTCAAGGAGCTTGATCTATTTATTAAAAAGGTTAAGTTTAGTTTTCTTAAAAACATTGTTTAAAGAAGAAATAGTTAGGCTGATTTTAAAAGGACAGTTTACTGCACTTAAAAGTCAAATGTGTTTATATACAATATATATATATATATATA
>Ga0214543_1005257_pt1 | contig 23994 bp, 22 predicted proteins | sample CNSS2metaG_FD_160094 | JGI IMG/M metagenome (GOLD analysis project Ga0214543, IMG submission 160094) | Root nodule microbial communities from cowpea collected in UCLA plant growth center, Los Angeles, California, USA - CNSS2 | ecosystem: Host-associated > Plants > Roots > Nodule | place: USA... | reverse complement strand
TAAACAACAAGAAGTGGGAGTACCAATGAAGCAAACAAACTCTAGCTGGGGTTCTCACAATGACCACTTGGGAAGTACATCCACTGTGACACTGCTACACAATCCCCTCTAATTCTAAGCAACTCAGACCCGGGTATAGGGCCCCACTCATGTAATGAATAAAATGTGTGTGTGAAGGGAGAACACAATGTATACCCAAACCCACACATGGCAATTAATCCAAATACAAAAATAAAGAAGATTGAATATACACATACAATTATTTTAAATATAAAAAAAGATAAAAAAACACATACCCAAACAAAAAATGAGAAAGAAAAAATATGAAGAAAAACCACATCAATTTTGCACATCCAAATAAATGGTCTGACTCTCTAACATCCCCAGTGGAGTCGCCATCTGTCGCAACCGAAATCGCGACGAGACAACAAACCAAAAAGAAAATTTGAAAAAAAACAGAGTTTGGAGTCGCCACCATAGTTGTTATAGGAAACTATGGAAAACCATAAAAAAAAAGCAAGGTCTGCAAAAAACTAGAATTTGGGTCCGGGAGTAGGTTACGCAAGGGGAAGGTATTAGAACCCCACAACGCCCGTCTTAAGACGGTACCTTTAATTAAATGTGCAAAAGTTTTGTGGTTTTTCAAAATATTTAATTTTTCCCAAAATTAGTAATAAAAGAATGTACAAAAAAACAAAACTATTTTTTTTGATTTTTTGGGCCCGACGAGGATTAATCTTCGCTCCTACGTATCTCCATGTGAATGGAGAATCAGGGTTACGTAGTTCTTTTTGAAAAATCTATTTGGAAAATTATTTGCAAAATGATTTAATTTTTTTAACAATTTCGAAAACCTTTTTATTTAAATTTTTAGTATTATGTTGATATTGGTGTCACGCGACGCGAGCGGCCGAACAAACACTAAAAGTAAATTCTTTTTTTTTTAATCTTTGATTTTTTTAATCTTTTATAATTTTTCATATTTTTTTTTAAATTATTTAAAAGTGGATGTGAATGTCACTGTGATGTGAGCACCCAGATAGATAATAAAGAGTAAACAAAGAAAACTATTTTTGATTCTTAGTTTGATATATAATTTTTTAGAAAAATAAGGAACGAAAGTCTAGAATGGGTGTCATGCGACGCGAGCTGTCGAACAGATACCAAAGAAATGAGAAAAAATATTTTTAATGATTTAAAAGTATTAATAAAAATTGATAAAAACAAATCAAAAGAAAAAAAAAGCAACTGGCAGTGACGTACCTTCAAAAATGTTCAATATCTCCTCACCTTTTCTCTTTTTTTTATTCTTTGTCTCCTTTTCTATTTTTTTTGTTTTTTTTTTTTCAGAGAGGTAAAAATGAGATTGGTATGTATAGGTGGTAATGACAGAGAAAGAGAGAGTGTAGAGATTGTTTTCTTTTTTTTTTCTACCTCCTTCAATATGATTTTTTTTAAAGAGAGATAAAAAATGAGGTGTGTATGTGGGAGTGGTGATGGGAAAGAATTAGAGAAGTGTAGAGAATTTTTTTTTTCGGTCCCCTTTTTTTATGACAGTGCGTATTTATACTCGTACCTTGCAATATCAATGCAATCTCAGCCTTAATTGTAATGCACAATATAAGGAAGGAATTGGTCACGATAACATCACATTATTTGGATCAAATCATAGCAAATCAGAGCACAAAAAGGAATATTGATTCTAACCATTAACAAATCAGAGCACAAAATCAATCCCAATTAGTAATATTGATTATAACCATTTGAAGAAATATTTCTTCTAATTATTATAATCATATCACTAATTTCTCTTCCAGGAACAAGGGTAGAAAGAAGGTTGAGTTGTTGGGCTGATGAGAAGGAGTGCGATAATTAATAACAAATTGGGCTCTTCCCTCTTTATTTCTTTTTTCCTCTTTTTTTCTTTCCTTTTCTAAAATTAAAAGTTTGAAAATCTTTGAAGAAAATAATGTTTCACATTTTTTAATTTTTTAAATTTTTTTGAAAATAAATTTATTTACCTGGACGAAATTGGGTGTTGACACTTGTCTAATCTGATGTGGTATTAGTCATTCTAAGACTTTGCTTACATAAAGTGTGGAATAGTGCAAATTATGGATTTGGTCAAGCTATTTGAAGGAGGTTCAAAAACATGATTTATTCTTTGATTTGGTTCAAATTTATGCGGGAAGTGTTGGTAAGACCTTAGGTAGTTGTGAATAGGAAATTAGATAAAAAGCTAGTACTTGGAATATGAGTGGATTGTGGCATAGGAAGAATGAATAAGGTTAACTCAAGGGAAGCATAATTGAGTATTATTAGGATGTCGCACTTAAATGGAAGTAGGAACCTTGATAATGGGTTAGCCACTTGAGAAGTGACACAAACAAATTGGGATGACTTATCGTGAGCTTGGACGTCTTGAATGAGGAGTAGAAAGGGGTCTGTAGAGCTTTAAACCAATACTACGCAGGTACTGATACGACGCCTAGTGGTGGTGTTAGACCGTCAGGTGATAGTTGCCAATTCAGAGAGGTACTAGACGCATGCGCCTGGCAGTGAAGGTGGTTTCGCCAAGCGACACCTGCAGGCAGAGTGGCAGCAGAGGCACTTGGCGCCTAGTGGTACGTGTCCCCTCCAAGCGGTCTGAAAGCCTGATGCGCCTGGTGCCTCGTGTGTTGCGCCAGCAATACCGTGGAGCAAAGATGTTTTGTTTGCTTTGATGTGCGTGGTCTACAAGGCTTCTAGGATATCTTAAAGGTTGGCTTGTTGGGGTTCCTTGAGTTGTGGCTCGGGATAGGGGTTAAGCACGTGAAATTCCTTGAATTGTGGCTCGGAATAGCATCTCTTGAGTTGTGGCTCGAGATGAGGGATGAACATGAGGAACTCTTGAGTTGTGGCTCGGATTGGCGAGTGTTGCCGGTGTGAATGTGCACGTAGCGGTGTGTACGAATGGGTCTTGTGAGATTTCCCTCAGTAATAACTGACAAGTTTGGTAGTCTTGGAACGTACGAATGTTATTCGTATTGGGAACTCCACCTGGCGTTACAGTGTATGATTCGTAGCATGGTTTCCCACACGTGCTCTATCGGTTGTGGCCGATAGGTGTGGCAACAAGACATCTTTAGATATTCATAAGAAGATGTAGAACACGGTCAACATGGTTGTGGCCATGTTGTATGGTATCAAAGTCTGGAATTCCTCTGGTGTGATTGTGATATATATATATATATATATCGATGTGTGTTTTAAGTATTAGCTCACCCTATCTGCTTGTATATATATGATTGTTTTAAGTATTAGCTCACCCTATCTACTTGTGTTTGACGATGATCGTGTACGCGATACAGGGAGCAGATGATGTTGCATGTGGATCTGGTGATGCGTAGAGCCGGAGTGGGGCTAGCTTGGGAGATTTTATTCAAAGTTTATTATGTTTTGGAATAATTTGTAATCCTTTATATTATCATGCTAGGATATTGTATTTAAGTTTTATAAAGTTTGGATTAAGTTATTTTATGATTGAATAAAGTTTTAAATTTCTCACGTTTTTGTTAAATGAAGTTTCATTAATTGACTTGTATTTTCTATTTCTTTATTTTATTATTTAAATATGTAATATCCAGTCGGGATGTTACACCTGGCGACACGCCTTCTGAATGCCTCTGACAGTAAACTCCGCCTGGCGGAGCCTCCCTTACCGCCAGGCGCCACGCGAGTCTAATGGCCACTGCCACTGTTTTGTATTCCTATCGCTTGGCGACTCGTACCACGACACCAGGCATCATACTAGTAGCACGAGTGCTATTGGTCTTTTGGCATATTGGACAGGTTCTAATGAACCTCAATCATACAACACACAATCTAGAACGTAATTACTATTATCTAATCATAGTTATCTGTCTAGATCATAATTCAACTCATTCATGAATTCACATTTGAAATGATACATGTATTCAATTAGGATGCCAACAACAATATGCTCATTATTTTGCCAACCATTATACTACAATTAACTTAAAACAACATCGTAATATGCACGTAATCTGATGATATACACAATAGGCATTATAATCATCACAGTCACAAAACATTACTCTCATACTCTTTTTGGGTCCCAATCATCACTTGATCATACACGTATTGAATTAATTACATAATTATGTTTTCTCTCTGACACATCTACCAATTATCCAATAATGTACACATAACTCCCTTGCCCATCCACCCAATTCACAACTCGAACAAAAACCAGGGTGCTATTCTGCACCTGATGTGTTGCCTGACGGCAGTTCATGCACCGCCAGGCGGTGCATACAATTCTGGGTTCTGCCCAGATTTTTCCTGTATTGTGTGAACCCTAAAACCCCCTTAATCACCCATTTTCAACAAGCATTTTGACATAATTGAAATGTTCCAAACATCATATAGTATTCATGCTTACTCACTTTACGATTAATTTCATAAGACACGTCATAATCATAACAGAGAATCGATTTTATTCATCCTCAAATCCCCAACATGAACCCTAACTTCCCACTCATCCAAGATTCATGAAATTTTCAACAATTAAACAATTGCAAATAATAAATCACCCTGCCAATCACATGCGTACATACATAATCTCAATCCACACATCACCACACCACTTGACACAAAAAAACAGAAGAAACTAGGCAAGCCAACTCTTATCGCCTAGCCGTCAAGCGGCGCATAGAGAAACCTAGAAAAATGGTTTATGGAGGTATAAGTCACCTGGCGGGCCTTCATCACCACCAAGAGGTTTGTTGAAAATTCCAGAAACGTGAAGAACATTAGACAAAAAATAGTAGGAAATTGCACCCCAATCATCAAGTTTCACACGCAATCATATAGTTAAAATGTAAAGCACAAAGTGAAACTCCCTTAACTAGATTCCTTGCTCCCAAAAATGTTCTAGCTTTCACCTTGATCTCAAATATCCTCCCACTCTCTCGTCCTTCAAATCACTCTCAGTTCTCTATTTAATCTCCTTAATTCGTTCCTAAGGCATTAAAAATAAAGCTTATGATTTTTCTATAGAAAAGGTCTACAAACGCACAAACACCCCATTGTCAAGTCAATGCACAATCATTCAATCAATTCATGTTTCATGATAGCTCCTATAAATTTAGGAATGTATGACTTATCATGTTCAAGCATATCATAAATTAATACAATCAAAATAATCACACCATTGGCATACATAGGACTCAAACCCAAGTCCTCTCAACACTGTATTTTCAATCATTTAAGCTAGTATTTTTTCATGTTATAAAAGTTAGCATTTAATATCATAAGACTCTTACTACCCTCATTTATTAAATAATTATTTATTTAATTATTTAAATTCCTCGGATCTTCCAATAATCATTATTAATTAAAATATTTATAACTATAAATAAAATAATTAAAATATTATTAAAAATATTATGATTAATATATTAATATATAATAACTAATAATGTATATAAAATGGTTATTATTATTAATTAATAAAAGCATACAATAATTAATAATAATTATAATATTGTTAAAACTTATAATATATGTAATTATTATTATTAATATATATATATATATAATAATGATAATAATAATAATAATAAATATATAAAAATATAATTAAAATATTGTTAAATTTTAATATTTTTAATTCATTCAATTATAATTTTATTAAATTTTTATTATGAAGGGTATTTTGGTAAATTTCAAATTTTATCTATTACAATATTTTTTTAATTTATCACATCAATCAAATCATTCACTAATATTCATAAAATTTATTTTCAAATTCATTCATTCTATCCTTTAAATCTATTAAAATAAAACACACATATTCATCTCCTTAAATCTACACAAATTCATTTTTACACTCTCCTAAATACATTTCACCAAACCAACATACCTTAGTGTTGGGTAAGAAAGGATGAAACCTACTCTTATAGCGTCTCTTTTTTTAGTGTCTAAATAAAGTTTTCTTTTTTCTTTAATAGTTAAAATACTTTTCATTTTAAAATTATACACTTTAGTTATTCACTGCGATATTATGCGTTGTCTATCGCATTAAATATTTATGTTAAATATTTAAATATAAGGAGAAAAAAAAGAAAAAAATTGCGATTGTAAATTAAAGAAATTACGCAACAGAGTAGATACAATCGAAATCTAAAAAAGAAAATAAAAATATAAAATATAAAAAAACTTAAAATTTATACAATTTAGTTTATTTTCTTAAAAACAATAGAAAACAATAGAAAACAATAAATTCCGTCTCACTGATTAATGCTGTGTTTTGTAGTGAACCGACCATAGCAGGTTTCAACGAGGAAAGGATTTTTTTTGGGACACTTAATGTCTGTGACAACTTTTGTCTTTTTGTTAGTTTTCTTAAAAAGGAATAAGGGATCTCACTCCTCCACGGTCCTAAAGTCATCTTCTTTAAAAGTATGTCACCCATTTCCATTTTTTTTCAGCCAAAATTGATATAATAAAAAAATAAAAATGATAATAATAGAAAATTTAATTAAAAATTCCAAAAAGTTAAAAATACAGAAAAGCAGTGTAATAAAACGGATTAAATATGTTTTTTAAATTATTATAAAAAATTATGTTAAAATTTTAATTTTAATTATAAAATATTTTATATTTGTAAAAGTTAAGTAAAACATTCTTTTCACTACTTATAAAGATTTTATTAAAATTTTGTCACGTAAAAAAATTCTATACATTATTTGTTAAAAAAAGATTTCATATTAACTTCCATAAAATATTAAAAATAATAAAACTAAATATTATATATTCTAATTTAGAGACAAAACATATTTTTTTATAATAATTTTAAAATTAAAAACCTATTTTATTTTAATAAATTTTAAATTCAATAGTTATTTAGTCTATTTATCATGATTTTTTTTTTAATTTTATCATACTATTTTAAATATTTTTCATTTAGCCTATTTCAAAAAAGAAATTAAATATTGTGTCCTTGTCATTGATAATGATGTTATTGTAGTCAATGGTTGATATTTGTTTGTGATCGACTATTTCAAATATTATTTTATTTTATTTTTATTTTCTTTAAATCATATGATGAGTGTCGGTGGTTTGATGCATTATGAAATTAATTGGGTATATGAACCTCTAGAACTTCAACCTCACAAATTAATTGGGTATATGATAAATTTGTATACAGATCTTCTACGGCACAATTTGTGGACCCTTTGCATCAATTGAACGGTAGACATTAAGAGGCTAACGAAGTAAGCTTTTTACTAAGTTTTTTTTCTTTTTCTTGTTCTTATTATTATCATCATCATTTTATTTAGTTTCTTTATTAATAAAATATTCAATTATATTTCACGATTTTAAAACGTAACCAGTTTGTTACGGGTGGCATGAATTTTTTTAAGTAAATTAAAATAAACAAGATGATATAATATATATGAAATATAAAATAAACAATTAGATGAATATAATTAATAATTTGAAGATAAAAATATTTAATAAAATAGATCAATTATACAAACAATCCAGAAAATAATTCAATGTTATTATACCATTTTGTACTTAAATTATTATCTTAAGTTATATCATTGTGTATGTTATAAACCCTAGATAACAAAATTGGAACCAAATATCAAATTTAAGTATGTTTCACGTAATTCCTTACAAAATAATTCTTAAATAAAAATCAGTTTTAGTTAAAAAAAATATGTTTAAAGACCAATTTAGAGATAATTTTTTAATTAAAGACTAATTTAAAAACTAATTTATTTGATAATCATATTAGTAACTAATGTCAGTGACTAATTTAAAGTTCAATTCATAATAAAAGTTATTTTAGTTACTAATTTAGACATCAATTCATAATAGAAACTATTTTAGTTATAATAATTTTTAATTTATAAATTATCTAAATTAATCAATAATGTAGTAATTAATTATTTTTATTCTCTAAACTTGGTCATTGTTTAAAGTGTTTTTTTAGTGATTAGTAAGGTATATTAATGCTATTAATGTTAGGGTTATAATTTTCTTACTTTTACATAAACTTTAATTGTAAAGAGGAATGAATTGAATATATAAAATATTTAATTATCTGTACTATATTACATGACCGGGAGTGGTTGGTGGCATGACTAACTATTTGGTCCTAACTGCCAATTTATAGTCCTACATAGAGGGAATCATTGATTAACTACACAAAAACATAATACATACATAGTAGCTAAAGAGACATATTGACAAAGCCCACCTATTTTAAACTTAGGAAATAACAATTGAATTTACGGAATCCAGTCATAAGCCTGATGATTGGGCCTTGGTTAAGCCCATACAAGCCTAATAGAGGCCAACCCATGAGCCATGCAATTTTTGATTAATGTTCTATATTTACAGGTGGACCCCAATAATTAAAGGTACGCAATTCATTAATTATCTAATCTATGATTTGACTTTTGAGAGCTCTTGCTGACTTGATCGTCAGAGTCTTTTCTATAGGTAACTCCAAAAATGTCCAATCCGACAACATTACAAGAAGATGTATCCAACAGAACCAAGGAGTATCCATCTCAGGAAATCAAGGATTGGGTAAGACATAATTTGTGTTCCCTGATATTTTGTTATTGTTTTCACAAGAACAATTGGTTCCCACCGTGGGACCACGAGTTGGTATCTTACCAAAACAATCTGAGAACCTGTGAAGATGGTTTCAACATGTAGCAGAGCTGGTGTCTCAAAGGAGTCGAAACAAGGCCTAAGGAGGTTGTGACAAATGAGTTGGACTTGGCTGCCATCTTGAAGGGTAGGCAAAAATGCAGCAGGAGTTCGCTGACTTCAAGAAGCACAACGTTGATGAGATAAAGGCACTAAGACAAGAGAATACGCGGCTTAGAAGGAAGATAAAGGCAGATGCCACCCAGAAGGGCAAAGAAAAGGAGGACCCCAAGACTCTTGTATGTCAACCAACTAAGGAAGAAATGATTACAACCCTACCCCTCACACCTTCACCACGACCCACCACACAACCACCCTTCCCACCCACCATACACCCACCCTCCCCACTACCCATATCCCTCCACATCATCACACCACAACCTTCCCAACCATTATCCGACACCTCATACCAGCATATGTGCACAAACACCGCCACCCTTTCATTGACGACATCACAAAGACCCCTCTTCCCAACCAATGGGAAACCTTTACATTGAAACGCTACGCCAGGGACACAAACCCCGATAAACATGTCAAGATATATGTCACCCACGTCGGATTGTACATGAATGAATATGCTGTCATGTGTAAGGCCTTCCCCACCACCCTTGGATGATCGACCTTGGAATGGTTCGCGTCCCTGCCTCCGTACTCCATCGACTGCTTCGACACTCTATCCCACCTTTTCACAACCAAGTTCGCCAAAATCCGCCCTCACCAAGCCACCCATCTATCCTTCCTCAGCGTTAGGCAAGAAAAAGACGAGACGCTAAGAGCTTTCATCGATCGTTTCGAAAAGGCGGCCCTTCGAATGAAAAATCTAACACAGGAAATGATCCTTTAGTGTATGGCTCTCGTACTAAAGCCTGGATCATTCGCAGATAACGTTTGTCTCCGACCTCGGCCACTATGCATGAACTCAAGCTGCATGCGGCAGATTATATACGGATGGAAGAAATGAAAACCTTGCAGACCAGATTTTGGACTGACTTCCATCCCGCAGATCAAAAAACCGACAAGATACCCACAAAGGAAAACTCTAGGCCTAGGGAGCCTAGACCCCCCGGATTTTTGAGATATGCCTCCCAAAATGCCCCACGATCTCGCATCATTGACAAAGCCCTGCAAACAGATCTTATCCTTCCACCTTGCAAAACCCTCAACCCACCCAACGCCGCATGACCAAATACTACAAGTACCATCGCAATAACGGTCATGCTACGAATGAGTATAAGACGCTACAAGATAAGATAGAAGAATTGATACGCACTAGACACCTTAGACGATTTGTAAAAAGAGTTGATACGCACCAAACACAGCTTCAAACCAGCTAGAAATCACGACTCAACCCATAGCCGTCAAAATGACCATCGCCACCATGAAAGCAAGTGCAAAAATCACCCTCCAGCCCACACCAACATCAACTGCACGGAACCACCCCAGTTACTCAACACTATAAACACCATATCCGGAGGTTTTGCAGGACGAGGATCGACTTCATCTGCCATGAAAGCAAGTGCAGAAATCACCCTCCAGCCCACACCGAGATGAACTGCACGGATCCACCCCAGTTACTCAACACTATAAACACCATATCCGGAGGTTTTGCAGGAGGAGGATCGACTTCATCTGCCAGGAAAAGGCACCTTAGAAGCATCCAGTTTGTTAACATTGTCATTCGCTCACACAGATGTCGGAGAATATTGTCAATAACCTTCACTGAAGCCAATTTCTAGGGTGTAGACCAGGAGCAAGATGACCCTATGGTCATCAGCATTAAGCTTGAGAACTTCGCGATAAAAAAAGTATTGATAGATCAAGGAAGCTTAGTAGACATCTTATACTAGGTAACCTACCAAAAATTGCAACTTCCTGTTGAGGTTATGGTACCTTATGATGAGCCTATTTACGGATTCTCAAGTGAAAGAGTGTGTACATGTGGATACGTCGATTCGCATGCAATGTTCCACGAAGGGCACCAAACCAAATCATCCTTGTTCGATTCCTAATAGTTGAAGCGCAACATCTTGTAACGTCCTTCTAGGGAGGGCTTCCTAAACACACTAGGCACGATAGTTTCCACACCCCACCTCGCTATGAAGTTCTTGTCTGCATCTGGTGACATCATCACCATCCACGGTGACCAATGGCCAGCACGAGAATGTTACATTGCAAGCTTACGACTAAAAAAGTCAGTCCTCATTGCCAATAATATCGAACAACAACCCGGAGCCGGCCCTACCTTAATCGGTGAAGATCTTGATCCAAGGATAGGGTGTGACTTGCGCATTGAACTAGTAGAGAAAACCAAGACATTGGAGCTATCGACAGGGAAAACTCTCAAACTTGGTGCAAGCTTGAGCCATAACGACCAAGACTTGATCAAAACAACGTTGAAAAGTAATGCGAATTTGTTTGCCTGGTCTATGGCAGACTTGTCGAGAGTTGATCCCCCAAGTAGCTGTCCAGAAATGCGCCGCCTTACAGCCATATTGTGATTCCTACCCAAGTTGGCAGACAAAATGTGACCCGTCATTCAGCTCCTTAAAAATTCTGCGAAGTTCTCCTAGGGTGAAGAGTGTGAACATATATTCAAAGATCTAAAAAGAATCTTGGCATCCCCTCTAATCCTATGTAAACCAAATGTAAACCTTCCACTACTAGTGTACATTACGGCCACGGAAAATATGGTCAGCCCTGTCCTAGTCCAAGAACCAGGTAGTGTTCAATACTCGGTATATTTCGTTAGTAGATCACTGTAGGATCCAGAAACCAGATATTAATTGGTTGAAAAATTGGCGCTATCATTAGTCAATGCGACAAGAAGACTTCGACCCTATTTTCAGAACCATCAGGTCATTGTGAAGACAAACTACCCTATCTAGAGAATCCTCCAGAAACCTGATTTAGCGGGACGAATGTTAGCAGGGGTTGTGGAGTTATCCAAATTCAACATCCGCTACGAACCACACAGACCAATCAATGCCCAATGCCTTCTGGACTTTGTCAACGACCTCCAACAAACGCCACAAGAGGAACAATATACCTTATATGTTGATGGTTTCTCTAACCAAAAAGGAGTAGGTGCCGACATCGTCCTAGAAAGCCTAAACCAAATACTCATCGAAAAATTCTTGCACTTCGCCTTCAAAATTTCCAATAATCAAGCTGAAAATGAAGCCATCCTAGCTGGACTCTCGTTAGCACAAGAAGTTGGAGAGCACGTATTGACGTGCAAAACTGATTCCAGATTAATAGTAGGCTATCTCAATGACGAGTTTCAAATTAAGGACGCGGGACTCCTCCAATATTACCACCTAGTCCGCCACATCATAAACTCCAACTTCGATGGAGTAAAAATACAACACATACTAAGAGGAGATAACACGCGAGCAGACACCCTATCTAAGTTGGAAAGTACAAAGTAAAAGGAAGATACAAGTCCTTATTACATTAGACACTAGTGGCACCTTCAACGGCGAACACATGTCTAAACCTAGGCAACACCGACAATTAGATGTCACCATACATACATTACCTGAAAACTGGGAATCCCTTAGTAATGCCAACAAGGGAGGGCTATCAAAAGTAGCATGCTACACATTAATTGTTGATGACCTATACAAGCACAAATATGGTAAGCCTTTGCTCAAATGCATTACGAAGGAACAAGCACAATATGTGATTAAAGAAATTCATGAGGGGATATGTGGTTACCATTCCGGATCACAAACCATGACAACTAGAATCTTAAGGACTGACTACTTTTGGCCAACCATGGAGGTAGATTGCCACGCCTTTGTCAAGAAATGTATACCATAGTGTTCCTGCAGAGAACAAACAAGATAAATTAGGCACAAGTGTCTCCTTACCTATATAGTCCATTGTCTCCTCAGTTGGCATCTTCCCGGTTGGCACATGTCTGCTTGGACCCGGGAGGGGTTACCTGCAGAAGGGACTCCGAAGCTCAAGTCAGCCAAGGCTCTCAAAAAGTCAAATCAGGTGATTAATGGAGTAATGAATGCGTATCTTTAATTATTGGGGTCCACGTGTATTTATAGAGTATTAATTATGTTTGGCCATGTCATGGGCTGGGCCCTAGTTTGGGCTGTAGGTGGGCCTGGGCCCTAACCCAGGCCCTTAGTTCGATTATTGTGGGCTCATTGGATATCAGGGGGCTTTGATTTTGCTAAGTCTTTTGGAATGGTCTGATCTGGTTACTTCCCTAGTTGGCTTATGTCGTCCTTGTTCGTGTACTGTCCTAGGTTGGCCGTTCCTTTAGCGACCTTTGTTATGAGTTTAGGCCGATTTAGGTCTATGTCGGCCCGAGCCGTGTACCTTAGTTTTTTTCTGGCATATATGTGGGGATTGTTTGTTGTTACTTATATGGTTAAGTTGGCCAGGTACGGTACACCAGTCCTCCAGCCTTTGCCGATATAGTATGTTGGTGAAGGATGATATGTGCTAATGTGCTACTCGTGACCAGCTAGGTGTGATACACATACCAAAAAATGGCAATCTTATTAATAACAAACAGGTGGAACTACATTCCATACTCTCCCCGTGGCCGTTTACGAAATGGGGGATGGATATCTTGGGGTCATTCACTCCTAGGAAGGGGCAAGTCAAGTTCCTCATTGAAGGGATTGATTACTTCACAAAATGGATCGAAGCTCAACCACTAACCACAATCATGACACAACAGGTTCAACAGTTCGTCTAGAAGAATATTATACGCCGATACAGGGTGACACACACAATCATAACTGATAATGGATGACAATTCGTAGACAAAGAGTTGGCTAAGTTCTATACTAGCCTTGGAATCAAACATATTACCAATTCAGTGAAACATCTACAAACTAACGGACAGGCAGAGGCCGATAACAAGGTAATATTGGTTGATTTGTGCAAAAGATTAGATGGAGCAAAAAGAAAGTGGCCGAAAGAATTGTTCGAAGTGTTGTGGGCATATAAGTGTACTCTGCAGTCTACCACAAACAAATCGCCCTTTAGCTTGGTATACGAAACAGAGGTGATGATACTAGTCGAAATTGAGAACCTTCCTTCAAAAGACAAATGTATGATGACGGCGCAAACCAACAAAGTCTATGCACCAGCCGTGAGCTACTAACATAATTACGAGAAAAGGCGCAAATCAGAAACATGGCAGCAAAACAAAGAGCTGCAAGAAAATATAATTCCAAGCTTCGACCACGAGTATTCATGAAGGGAGATATGGTATGGAGAATGGCTAGTAACGCAAGGAAAAAATACGGGAAGTTTTCGACTAATTGGGATGGTCCGTATAGAATACACGAAAATGTAGGTGGAAGCGCCTACAGGTTGGAGCAGCTATTAAGAGAAGAGATACCTAACACGTGGAACGTGTCTCACCTCAAGTTTTATTTTAGCTGAATCCAATAATGTAAGAAAATACACAATATGTAATTCTGGGTGTACTTTTTTTCCTCACCTGACATTTTTTCTCTAAGGAGGATTTTGGCCGGGGAGATTTTAACGAGGCACCCAAAATGATCAATAAAACAAAAGTTCTTTACAAAATTATCTTGCATTTTAAAAGTTCCCTCTCCCTTACTAAAGTAAGTGGCCCAGGTCGAACATTTCATCATTAAAAAAAAAAGATTTCTTACGTTTCGCCACGCTTACTAAAGTAAGCAGCCTGGGTCAAATACATTCCCAAAAAAATCAAGTTCTCTCCCACTTACTAAAGTAAGCGACCCAGGTCGAACACACTCTTGTCAAAATCAAGTTCCCTCTTGCTTACTAAAGTAAGCGGGTCGAGTTAAACACTTTCTCACTAAAGAAATACTTGTGTTCCTACCATACAGTAAAGTAAACGGTCTGGAACGAAGACACGCCATACTCAATCCCCTAACTAAGCAGCAGAATATCATAATTCGCATAAAAATCCTAACACAAGTAAAATAGACGCAGACAAAATATCATCACAAAAATTTAGCTAAGATGGATGGCAATAAAAATAGTAAAAAGTACGTAATATCTAGAATATGCTTGCAAATACACAAAGATAACAAATATATTCAAGATGGTAGCAGTCATGTTCACAAAGAAACAAGTGTGAAAATTATTACAAACTTGGGCTCAAAAGTCATAATGTGATCAAATTAAAACTAATTAACAATAAGGTCAATCTACACTTTCATAGTGACATGTTCCTCAGCTGCAAGACCCTTACCAATAGCCAGCACCTCCTCGACTTGCTCCGTACTCAGATCCTCCTCATCCATCAGGCGACCATCGACAACATCTTTATTGACATCATACTTTGAATCTGTGGCGTCCACCTCTTTGCAGAAGAAGGATGCCTACCTCAGACCCTTATTGAAGCCATTATTGTGTTCCTGGATGATGTGACTCTTTAAATCTTCAAGCTCACTCTCAATGCCAACATATTTCTCCTTCAACTATTTGTTATCTTCCTCTAGCTCTTTAATCTTAACATTCATCTTTTTCTCCGAATTTAAACACCGAACTTTCCATGAACATAGGCACTTCCTCTCAGACGCCCATTCTTGCCACTCATTTTCCCAGGCCGCTTTCTCCTATTCATGCTTAGCCGCTTGAGTTTTCAGCTCATTTTGAAGCTTTTCCACCTTGGCCCTCCCTCCTTCTTTCAATTCCATCTACAAAAAGGTACCTACCCTACGACCCAAAATTAACGCCTTATTGTTAAATTCAAACAATGTTTTAATCATTGCATTAGGTTCCATGTTATCCATGGAAAAAATCACTAATTCTGGCAAGTAGATGTCAATATCACAGTGCACAATTGTTTTGGGCAATTCTATCAGACAAGCCTCAGGCTTTTTTGTTCCAAATGTAGACTTTGGCCCTAACCTTCTTCAAGTCTTTTCCAACACCTTTTGGAGCAGGAATGGATGCTTTCCTTTTGGACCCATCGTGAACTCAAACCTCAATCAAAGGATCTTGCAAGTTGGGAACTTTAATGTTTCCCACGTTTTTGGCCTTTTCGGCCTGCTCCTTGTGTTGTGTCCAGAACAAGTTCAGGTTCTTTTGCCCCAACTAGGCCATGTGACCTATAACACGAATATAAACGGTTACCTCTCTCACATTAAACAATGCGGAAAAAACAAAAAATAACACCTTCTAAATCAACAAGTGGATGCATTGATAAATAAACTCTAACTAAGCTCTTAGTGGACAATTTATTGCTAAATTTCCCCAAAAATTCAACAACTTGTCTGTCCTCCATCGATAACTCCCCCTTCTTCATATCCTTATATCGCCGAGGATTGTTCATCCAACTAAATGCGAACTTGGTACTCCCATCCTTGTTGTAAAAATGCAATCGACCTACCTCTTTCATGACAACCTTGAAGAAACCATCCTTGAAATGTTTAAAAGATTGTGAAAAAACATCCAATATGCTTATGCTTGGACGGCTCACCAACGACAACCAAGTAATCAGATTTTTTGGACAAGTATCATAAAAATATAAGAAACATTGAGGAGAAGGCTAGAGATAAAATGACCAGCATAACACTCGAAACGCCTAAAGATAACCACAGCTATTCAGATGCAACTAGGTAGGCGTAATGTTTAGTAATCGTAACATCCCCATTGTAAAATCGTCGAAGGGTATTCAAATGTGCAACTACGAAAAATGACACATATTTACGTAAAAGAATCCCTCTTCAGCATCTCCTTGGCCATGGCAAACACATTCAACAACGCTCACCCGCTCCAACGACACAATATCTAGGGAAATGCCCTTTTCAAAAATAGGGATACACTTCAACCATGAACTAAGTAACCAAGACCATCTAAAAAGGGAATGTTGAGTTCTCATGTATGTGGCCACCCACTCGTATCCGACCTTTGTCGGCAAACTGATTTCGGCTACCTCCTCAAGAGGATCCTCCCTAGTTTCAGGAATAACCTCCATTTGAACTCCCCCCTCGTCAAAGAAATAACCACTACCCTTATTCACTCCTACTACTCGACCCTGATGTATTAGAACTATCATTAAACATAACTTATATGAAGGAAAGTTGACGACACAAAGAGGGAATATATCGAACAACATTCAATCGTAAGTGATGCAGATTTCTCAAAAGCAAGCAAATGAGACAGTGTACACAAATTCTTTTCCAAGCCCTTATTTATACGATGAAACCAAACCCCAAAAATTTGTCCCGCTCAAACCCTTGAAAAACAGGGCATCACAATTATTGATGAGTATACAACTTCTCCTTATGCAACCTTTGATCAGATTCTTCCTAAAATTATCTTTATGTTTTATTTATTGTAGTTTTATATGTTACAATTTCTATTTTTCAATGTTTCAAATTTTAAGGTTCATCAGTAATAATACTAATAAGAACATCTTGTAAATTTTGTATTTCTTCATTAAATTTCGGTGAATCACAAATTGAGATTTACGTGGTATTTTTCAATTGATATAAGCTAAAATGAATTTTCATCTTGAATTGGAGTCACCTAATTATGAGTTTTATAGTATGAGTTATGTGTATAACTTAGTTTCAAACTCAATGATCTTAAAAAAAATCTTCATCATGACATCAAGAGATTATTAATAGAGTTCATCTTGGATGTCAATTTAGTAAAGAAGTGGTTTTTCTTTGGGATGTTATTTATGTAAAAAAAAAATCCAACAAGAAAAAAGAAAGAAAGATTATTTCTTCAATGTCGCAAGACCTAATTTGAATGAACTAAATTTTTTAATTAGAGTTGTTTGAAGGTTGATGTAAGTATTAAATTTGTAAGACCTACGTTGTTTTGTTTCTTTTGGTTAGGAATTGTGTCTTATTTTCTTACTTTATCAATTGTACATTTGATATCCTAACGTCCAAACATTTTCGGTCGTTAATTAAATAATATTTTAGCGACTAGAAATATTAGGTGACTAATTATCGTATTAAATATATTTATAAAATATTATCTATTTTGGTTGTTAAATTAGTGGCTAAACATTACATATAGTGAATAAAAATTTTCGGTTGCTAACTACAACATTAATCATATTTTAGCAACCTTAAATTTTCGGTGGCTAGTACAATATTATTTCAATTGCTAATGTGGTGGTTAAAATATTATATTTAGTGACTAAACATTTTCGATTGTTATTTTGGTCGCTATAGCAATAAATATTGCTATACACTGATCTAGTTATTATTTTGGTCACTAATTTACGACTATTACTATGTGGTGGCTATTTCAGTAGCAATTTGTGACCAAATTATTTCGGTGGCTAATTTTGATTTCTAACTTGCATTTTTCTAGTAGTGAGTGTCAAATGTCTTTTCTAATATATATTTTCTCTCTCATAAAATTTATGCTTATTTTCTTATTTGTCGATAGTGAAATTATTCTTTGCTACTTGGTTGGTGTTATACTTTTGTTTTAAACCTTGTAAGTGCCACTTTTAAAATTTATTCTTGATTATTGTTCTTTGCAACTCATAATGACGTATGCAATTGTTTATTTTACTGAAAAACTAAATGGGGATTCCTTTAACTATCAAACATATGATGAGAAGTTGTATGCATTAGTTAGAGCATTGCAAACATGGAAATATTATCTTCTACCTAAAGAATTTATTATTCATAGTGATCATGAATCTTTGAGGTATTTGAAAGGACAAGGTAATTTGAACAACAAACATGCCATATGGGTGGAGTTACTTAAACAATTCTCATTTATCATAGGTTCGAGTTGGGTCGAGTTGAAAATTATGAGTCAAAACAAGTTCACCTCACTTAATCCCCTTGGTATACAAATTCAAGCTGGTTATGCTGACCTAGTCCGCAACTTACTTATATTAAAAAAAAGCTATCTTCCATATTGAAAAAACCATAATTTATTTGCCTCCAAATCTAACCCTTTATGTTATTATAGAAAAAACCCTTTGTGGCTTAAACCTAATGATTAAATGTGAGATGCCAAATGTAACATCCCTGTCGGATATTACTAATTTAAATAAAATAAAATAACACGTAATATTAAATCAACAATTAATAAAACGTCTCTCCCAAAAACTTGAGAAATTTAAATTTATTAAATGTGCCATAGTTCAAAATTTAAATTAAAATAGCAATGGTTCCAAGTTTCCAAGTCAAAAAAGCCATAGTATCTGAAATACATAAAATAGTGGTAAAATATTCTCTATATAATCCCATACTAGTCTCGCTCTGGCTCTACGTATCTCCAGCATCACTTGAAAAATCATCTGCTACCGTGTAATGACTTACACGATCATCGCCAAACACAAGCAGATAGGGTGAACTCAAAGAATAAAACATAATAAGCATCACAATATAAACCTACATCCCAACTTATTAAATTAACATCTCTCCCCTTCTATGGGTTACCATCCATGGACACTAGTATTCACGGCCCCCACCGTGTTCATCCAGATTCTACACACTTTGATAATGTCCTTGAGATAATACTTGCTGCCACGAGCCACCACTCATGATTCCACCTCTACAAGCCACTACCTGTAGAACACATGTGAGAATTATCACATTACGAATCGCAATTCGTAACCTAAGTGGAACTCCCCAATACGAACCACGATCCGTATTTTCAACACGAGAATACGAACCCCACCGCCTACTACCCGTGAGAGTGCAATCAAGTGGAACCAATCCATACGAGTCACAACTCGCATGCTTACACTATAATTCTAATACCACTAGGCTACAACCAAGATCACACATGTTTAACCCCCATTACAAGCTAGAACTCGTAAACGGGCCCCCAATAAGTTCATACCCAAAGGAATTATTCAAAGTCGTGTAAACCATGCCTCACAATCCTAAAATCAGCCCTGCCCTTACACTATCGCCAGGCGATAAAGCGCTGCAGGCCGCTTGGCGGACACCACATGCCGCCAGGTGCCACGTCCCTTAGAAGTCTTTGTCTTTGCAGTCATCGCTTGGTGAAACCATCCTCACTTCCAGGTGCCATGCGTTCCAATGGCCACTACCTACACAACTATTTCCTAGCAGAATCATCCTCACCACCAAGCGCTACGCGCTCTAAGGACCCCTTTTTTTGTAGCTATCGCTTGATGGTTTAGACCTCATCATCAGGCGCTACACTAGTACATTGAGTTTGACTGGTTTAGGCATAACAGAACATATTTTAGCACACTCAAAGCATTAAAAGTACACTACAGAATTGCCAAGCTACATACATCCCATTGAACAGGTCTTGAACTCCACACCTTTTATGCCTTGTTAACATACTTATTCCCACATGTATTCACCCACTTAATTATGCCATCCCATAGAATTAACTAAAAACAAACCATGCTGCTCAACAATATACCACAATCACCCAATCATAGCTATATTCCATCATTATCCCAAACACTACTGCAATTTCCAATTAATCCAATGCAATATACCAACTGCACTTTAGCATCGCCACATGTTCATGCACCTATAAATAAGACCTCATTAATTACCAATCAAATCTAGGAAAAAGAGGAGTAGGCTTATGATTAGGACTTAAACCAATCACTACAACATATTATGACACATGCCACCCCATACTAATATCAGTCATCCTGCACTAATTTCCTCAATTATTATCGCATTCCACATCTAATTACTTCATTTTCCCAATCATGTTTATTACTTAAGATATACAAGGTACCAATGATTCCATTTTCACATATTTTCCCATATTTAATTTCACTTGAACCCCCAAAGGAACCCCTTAACTCGAGCCCCACAGAATCAACCACCAAGACTGCTATCACTAGATATGACCTGGCGACAAGCTATGTGCTACCAGGCGCTGCAACACATTATTGGAAAATCCCAGATTGCTACTGCACCTGCGCAAACCCTAACTTCCCAAAATCAATTCTACTTGCCCAAATTCCCTTACCACCATTCTCTCACGCGTTCAACTCCACATATAATTGATTGACATTCAATTGAAAAGAAAAAACACAACCCATTGCAATCCAAATCATGCTACCAAAAATTCCCAAATCAAGACAATCGTCATACTCATGAAATCACCAATTCATCCCATTGTAGTAAACACAGATTCATATCACACAATTAGTCTATCAACACATTTACCATAGGTATAGGAACCCCAACGAGTCCCTAACATCCCCAGAAAACCCACAAAACATAGAAAATAGACTACACCTTAGGAGAAACCCAGAAACTAGGTAATTTCATCATGAGTCGCTTGACAGCTTTGAAAGGCTTGCCAAATGGTTTCTGGAAAATTCCAAAAACATAAAAGAATTCCACAGCATTAGCAGAAACAGAACCACACAAGTATCCATACATTATGCAATATACATAATTAAAGTTTAAAGAACTCAGTGCAACTCCCCTAACCTGGAATCCTTGCTCAAGTTGAAACCTTTAGTCCTTTCTTGATCCCAAACACATCCACGCTTTGGCTCCCACTACTTCCCACTCCAATTGACCTTCTAATTCAATCTCATGTTTTGTTTTCAATGTTGGTAGCTTGTCTTTATGCTATCCTATTCCTCTCCTTAACTCACTTTTATTCATACCTTGCAGCTAATTAATTTTATTCAATAAAGTTAAAACAAAATTAAGGTCCATTATCATGGTGGTTCCTGCACTATAATTGTTCAACTCATATCTCTATAGTTTCCCTGACGACTGCTATAATCCCTAGGGTTTCTCCATTTTAGCACACAAAAAAGATAACATAAATGAAAAGGACTATAACACACTAACCAAGATTCAAACTCACATCCACCCCATTACCAATAGCTTATGCCTTTGAATGACTTTCCATCCATACTTGTGCATTTGATATGGTTCTTGAATGACTTTCCATCTGAGCTTGTTCCTTTGAGATAGTTCTCAAATGACTTTCCATTTGAGCTTGTGCCTTTGAGATGACTCTCGAATGACTTTCCATCCGAGCTTGTGCCTTTGAGATAGTTCTTGAATGACATTCCACATGAGTTTGTGTTTTTGAGAGAGTTTTTGAATGACTTTTCATCCGAGTTTGTGCCTTTGAGATGGTTCTTGAAGGACTTTCCATCCAAGCTTATGCCTTTAAGATAATTTTCGAATGACTTTTCATCTGAGTTTATGCCTTTGAGATGGTTCTCGAATGACTTTTCATCCAAGCTTATGACTTTGAGATAATTCTCGAATGAATTTCCATCCGAGTTTGTGCCTTTGAGATGGTTCTCAAATGACTTTCCATCCATGTTTGTGCCTTTGAAATAGTTCTCGAATGACATTCCATCTGAGTTTGTGTAAGCCACAATTTTATGCTTTTTTTCGCATTCTCGAACCCAATGTGCTTTGTTATGAATTTTGCAGCGCTCACATCATCGCTTGTGGTGTTATAGGTTTGCATGTCATCATTGGATACTACTCTTGGAATTGTCAGTAGGTGTGGCAGTCACAAGGAGTTCCAAAGGATGAACTGATATATCTTAGATTTTAAAGCATGCACAAAGCAATCCTAGTACACGTGTTGTAAGTTTTGAGGGGTTGTTTGTCCATATGGAATTGAAATAGTAGTTTCTTGAAAGCAATTTTGGTTTCCTCCTTGGTCACAATTTGATGTAACCCGAGACCCTTGCAATTATCCATTTTGTTGGACATAGTGCGATGCAACATAGGTGGTATTATTAAGCTTGGTGACCCTTCCATTGTTTGGAAAAGATGCAAGTCGCGATCTGTCCTCAATGGCCAAATCCAACAACAAAAACCCCATATAAAATAGTATTTGTACTTTTACATAAAAGAAAACAATTCATTTAAAAAGGTAACTAATTTAATCTTAAAATTCTACCACATCAATCATGACATGTGAAAGCAAAATAACAAAATGTGGAAAATGGTTGCCTTGCACGTTTTATGTTAATGGTAGTATGAATGGGACAATTTCAAATTGTAATGGTCTCAAGTAGAGATAATATAAATTGTGGAGGTAAGAAAATGTTTTACCTCAGTCCAACGGTGGGCGTCAAATGTTCTTACCAGGATTCGGAGCATGGACGATTGTATAGGTGGAAAGATCGAAGTGGTGACTTCAATGCTCCTAATGATTTGAATCAAATCCCTTGTTGTTCTAAAAGAGGAAAATCCACATGTAAAAGACTCTCTGACGTTTAAATCGGTAAGAGAATTAAAATATTTGATAAGGTGAGTATATGAGAGTGTGTATTCCTTAGGAATACTATATATATTTATAGGACCTTTTGGGACTTGGATCCATGTGATAAAACAAGTAATGCAACATTAACCAATTTCAATAAAATAACAACTTAATAATAATAATAATAATAATAATAATAATAATAATAATAATAATGTAGCACCTTACTCGATATACCAAATATTCTGTAAATATTTGGTATGAAATCAACTACCGAGATTTGTCATAATTACTATTAATATGTAAATATTTACCCTAATAGATATATCTTAGAATATTTTGTAGTTTTTTTTGAAAATGAGGCTAATTAAGCCTTATTGCCAAATTACTTAACGTTATCTATTGAATCGAGCAAGTACAGTAATTAATTATCCTATAGAGCTATGTTTCCTATAATTAAATTTTTGTTCAGGTTAATCAATTACCATAGAAGATTAATTTATTTTCGAGACTTATTTAATATTTCTTATCTTTTTCTCTAACACATGATGTTTTACATGGTTCTTGTTATTATTTTTTCGTTAATAATGACCCAAGGTAGAAAATATGTGCATGCTTCATCTTGGAGATGGGTTTGAGATGAGTTTTTCTTCTTCTTTTTTTGGTACTCTTAGTCTCATCTCTTTGATTTTTTTCCTTGTATTTAATTTAAGACTTAGAGCAAAGGGGATATTTAACCTTGTGTTCTTTTTATTTTGATTCTTCTAATACCCAAAAATCTAAAAATACAATACTTTAAAAAAAAATACAGAAGAGTTATATTATATATATATATATATATATATATATATATATATATATATATATATATATATATATTTTTTTTATTAAAGAAAAAATAATAAAAACATGAAAACATAATTAATAAATTAGTTGTAATAGTTATAAATAAGCCTTCAATAATAATAATAATTATTATTATTATTATAATATGAAATAAATATTAGTTAAGGAAAAAATGTACTGTAAGTTATATATATATATATATATATATATATATATATATATATATATATATATATATATATATAGACAATAAGATTA
>Ga0214543_1005255_pt1 | contig 24003 bp, 13 predicted proteins | sample CNSS2metaG_FD_160094 | JGI IMG/M metagenome (GOLD analysis project Ga0214543, IMG submission 160094) | Root nodule microbial communities from cowpea collected in UCLA plant growth center, Los Angeles, California, USA - CNSS2 | ecosystem: Host-associated > Plants > Roots > Nodule | place: USA... | reverse complement strand
TATATATATATATATATATATATATATATATATTAAAATAGTTTTTTTTTTCAAATCACTAATTAATTACATATATCTATATGAAAAAAAAAATAATGTTAACAAAAAATTATTCTTAATAAAAGGGTAACAATATAATTTTGGGTTATCTATATAAATTAATTAATGAGATTATTACAGAAATGAAATATATTTTTTAAATATTTAAAGTGAAATATTTTGACTAAAAGTAAGTAAAATAAAACATAAAACAAACCAGAAACTTGTCTGGATATGTTATAATTGTTATCTTACATGAATTTTATTTACTTTTATGTTTTCTTAAAACTTGAATAGGTTGAATGAGAAGATATCATCCATTTAGTAATTATATAAACACGTATCTGCAAACTCAAACACAGATTATGATCACTATTCAAATTAAAATTCTTTGGAATTGTTTCAATTTTTCACACTAAGAACAGATATGAAATTTTAAAGTGGAACCAAATATTGCTGAATGTGATGGATACTGCATTGCATGGTGTTTTTCACGTTATTCTGACAAACACCTTTTAAGTGTATATGAAAGATGTTCGTTTTGTTTTTCATTAGTGTGAATATTTTGATACTGATTATAAAATTATGTTAGTTGTTATCTCAAAATCTAAACTTTTTGAAAGCCAAAACATGACTTCAGTAATTAGTTAAATTGTTTCATTAACACTGATTTGTGGCCTAACTTATGATTACTATTGGCCCTTTGAGGCTATAGTTTATATAAACCTAAATGAACCTAAATCTCATGTCAATATGCATATACATTGACATTTGAATTGTATTTTATTTCACACTAACCGGGTGGTGCTGTTTTTCATTTCTTCAAAATTAATTTATTGTTAAAAAACAGTAAAAAGTATACTCTTATTTATATATATATATATATATATATATATATAAATATATATATATATATATATATATATATTTTGGATAAAGTAAACCATAAGATAAAAGATCGATATACCAACCAAAAAATACGCACGTCTTAGTCTCATGATTAAAAATATAACTTTTAACACAAAATACCATTAAAATTACAAACATCACTCTAAAACAAAATATTATTTTACATAATATTCAAATATATTCCAATGTACCAAATAAGGTACAGAACAAGGACACATGCTTCACTCTTTTAAGATAGGACTGTTCAAGGCCTGATATTTTTAACCTGCTAGGGATAGGGTTTAAAAAATATGAAGAAGAAAAAAATCACATGAATTTGACCTAAGTAGACCAGTGTTTTTTTTTTTTTTTTCTACTTTTTCACAAAATAAATAGTTAATGTATTTGTAAAATATTGGGATGTATCTTTTTTCTCTCACTATCTTTCTCTTCACTCTCTTTATAAATTATTCACAATTATAAATTCTTTTACATTTCCTATTCATTCCTACCTATCTCCTTTATCACTATAATTTTCATTTTATTTCATTTTTTTGTTTATATTTTATTTTTTGTAAGATGGAAAGACCTTGTATGAGAAACTACTTTTAAATGAATTAAATATATTTTTTATCTACAAACTATTATAAAATACTGTGATTCACTCCTAAACTAAATTATAAAATATTTAGTTCTTACATTTTATAAAAGCCATGTAAAACATCCTTTTCAACAAACATATAGAAAGTTTTCCATGTAACAAATAACCTTCTGATGTTGTTTGTTGAGATAATTTTTTACATAAAATTTAATTTATACACAAAACACAATTTTATGAAGGAGGCTTTCCATCATGTAACAAATTACTTCAATTTTTTTTGTTTAGATAATGTTTTACATAATGAAATACTTTAAAATTTAATTTATAGACGAAACACATTTTTTTATAATAATTTATGAAAAAAAAAATATTTAATCATTTTTAATTTATTGTCATTAGCACCCACCAAACTAATGTAAATTAAATTAATATTAAAAATATATATTATTTTATGTCAACTTAGTTGATGCTAATGTACTTTCATTTTAAAAATCATTTAAATAGGATGGTCATTCAAAAGTTGACATATTATTGAATTAGTGCTTATGGTTTTCGAGCAAATTTGACACCATTAATAATATCAAGAGAGACTAGAGGAAGTTGATAATTTTAATAATTAAGCTATTTTATTTGTTTGTGCAAATTTGTGCATTTATGTTAACAGAACTGTAAACTTGGATAATAGTTTAGACGGTTATTATCAGTGATGGAGGGTGTACTTGAATTAGGGATGTCAAAAAAATCAGTACCCGTAAATATCCGCGGATAAAACCCGCAACGGATAGAAAATGGATACTAAAAATTGATACCTGCTACCTGTGGGTACGGGTATTTTTGATACCCGCATGTTAACGGGGCGGGTATGAATATCATAGTATCCGTACCCGTGGATACCCGTACCCGCTAAACTTACACCCCTTGACATTTTTCTTTTTTCTTTCTTTGAAATTGGGCATATACATCAAACCTTATATAGACAATGACGTTTATGGTATGCTTGTTGCCAAATGATGAAATCAAAATAAGAATACATGACACGTGGCAATTGATGTTTATTATTTGTTTATTTTTTAGAATCAATCAGAGAGAATGAATTTGTTGATCAAAACATTAATTAAAGAATTTCCATTGTGTTGAACGTCATTTTATATTTACTTATACAATTATTTGGACTTGTATCAACTTGAGTTTATTTGAACTTTATTTAAAATTTATGACAATGATGTATTTTATTTTATTTTATTTGAATTTATGATTAAATATTTATTTCTAAATAATTTTGCAAACACCCGCGGGTACCAGTGGATACCTGCGGATATGAAAAAAATAGGCGAATACCCGCATAACGGATACCCGACAAATATGGATACGGGTACGAAACATATATTTATCCAGCGAATAAGGTACGAGGAACTACTACCCGTACCCTACCCGCCCGTTGACATCCCTAACTTGAATAATAGTTTAAACAGTAAAAAGATAACTCTTGATCAGCCAGTTGTTGGATAGTCTTTTAATTTATCCATAATATTTTTTTTTATTAAAAAAAAATATTTATATATATATATATATATATATATATATATATATATAATATATATATATATATATATATTAGTAAAAATACATAAGTTATTTACGTGTGTTATTTTTTTAATTTTTATAAAAATTTGAGTTAAAATCAATAAAAATAATAAGAAGTGTATAATTAATTTTTAAAATAATTTTTAAATATGAAATTAGATAAATAAAATATGTACAATAAACTTTTTTTAAAAAAGATAAAAGAAGTTTTTAGATTAATTGTTAAAATGTAAATTATTTATTTATAAAATAATTAATTTTTAAAATAATAATTAAGGATAAAATTGAGTTAAGTATATAGAAGTATAATCTTAAATAGTATAATTTAATGAAATTAATAGTATAGTAATTATTCATTATATATTATTATATATCGTATGTATGTTATGAATATTAAATACTGATTATAATATTAGGCATAATAATGTAATGAAAGATTTGAATGTTACGAGCTTATATTTTTTATGATTAATTAAAAACATTAATTAAATAAAATTTAATAGAAAAACAAAGTTTATGTTAGAACTTAGTATATACAGAAATTTCAGGACTAAAGTTATAAAGATTCATGTTCTTTGTTAGGAGGGTGTGGATTAATGTGTTAACTTATATGCTTCTTGGTTAGTATGTATTCTTAAGGCATGTTTTTTTTTTAAAGATAAATATTAAGATAAAAAACTTTTATTTTGATGCATATTAGATAATACTAAATAAATGATAGGTAGATAATAATTATTGGTGATGTATATTTATAACAACATTTTAATCAATTAAATTTGTAAAAGTTGAATCATTATTTTTGTATATCGTAAATGTGTAAGAAAATAATTGTTTATTATGTCAAATAAATATATTCAGTTTGTTAATTATTATAGTTAAAAAAGATGTAAAGATTTGTTTGAAAATGGTTATGGATTTTAATTATGAAATTAGTCTTAATCATGAGTAATAGAAAGTACAATTATATCTAAGGTGACTTTCCCTTAAATATATTAAGTTTTTTTTTAATTATAAACTTTAAAATAGATGATAGATAAATCTAAATCAGTTAAGGTTTGAGATTACTCGATATATAGACATTATTGAAAAAATAAAAAGGAAATGGGATGTTGAAACTGCAATACTCAATCAGTTAAATTAACTTTTTTTTTGTTCACATATAAGTTAACAACCGAACTAATTTTAATATATTTTATATTACAAAACCAACCACACAAAAAAGAGTCTTATTAACTAAAATAGGATGATGGACAAAATATGAAATCAAACTAAAACAAAGTCATCTAACCTCTTGCTGAAATTCTACTGGACTCAACAATTTTATAGTCACCTTCAATGTGCCCGGAAGATATCTTTAAATATACTTCCATATCCACCTTGTCCATTCTTGAGCTAATAATCGAAAAGATAGACATTGTCGCGCATGCGTGCATGTGTGTTCGCAATTTTTAATTTTTACATAAATTTGAGTTAAGATCGATAAGAAATATTAATTACAATTTTTAAAATAATTGTTAAATATAACTTTGAAAAATAAAATATGTACGCAAAAAAAAAATTAAAATAATTATTAAAAGCAAAAGAGGTTTTTAGAATAACGGTTAAATATAAAATAAATATTTTTAAAATAATTATTAAGGGTAAAACTGAAATAATAAAATGTGAACACAAATATATATTATGTGCTCTTCCTTCTCAATATAAAGATGAGAAAAACTTCATAGCTCTAATTTCTTCCTTTTTTTTCTATTATTTCTTCTTTTCATTTCTTCCTTTTCAAAAAGATGTTCATATAAAGAGCATTAAACTAGGCGTAAAGGAAATCTTCCAAAAAAGGTGCTCAAGGAAGGGAACAGATTGAACACCTAAACTATCCAACAACATTATCTTCCACCTAATCATGATCAGCTAGTGTTTTCTTATTTGTTCACACCAATAATGGTGATCACTGCAAAAAGAAATACCAAGCAAACACAAAACACAAATAGAATGGTAAACTAGTGTATTTAAACATTCATACATAAATATAAATACTTAGGTACATCACCCGAGAAGTACATACATGGATAAAAGAAACATTAACTCACAAAATTATATTCAATTAAACATCCAACTGATTATTCACTCGATTATTCGGATTATGCACTTGATATAGAATTCTAAGGAAGTATGTACATGTGTTGATTTCTAAACTCTGTAGGATCTAGCCGCAAGGGGTTATCACCCAATCAATCACAAAATTTGTCCCAATGCGTCTCAGGCTCAAATACCTCCTGAGACTAGGACCTCTTATCTCTCTCACCACATAATCACGCTACTCTACATGAGTGTGAGTGATTATTAGAGTTCACAATATCTTCCTTATGTAGACATCTCATATATCAAGGCACACACTAACCACACTATCACCAAGCATTTCCCTTGAAACTCTTTTATCATCAACATTTCACATGTTATCTTTGAACAATTATCATTCCATGCTAAACACATCAAGTACATGTTTAAAAAAATGCCACATCATTCATGCATAGCTTCATACATCATATTTTTAACATTACCTTATTCAATCACAAGTTAAAATAAGGAATTAAAATTATGCAACAATTCTCGCTTAAGTTAGATGTCTCTCGCTTAGGAGGTTCTCGCATAAGCTGGATTTCTCTGGCTTGGACGAGACTGCTCTCACTCAAGTTACAAATTCTCTCTTAAGCTAAAACTTGAACAGAGAGCAAAGTGGAATTTTGCTATTCTCGCTTAAGCTAGATTTTTCTCGCTTGGATGAGACTAATATCGTTTAAGTTAGAAATTCTCGCTTAAATTAGAATAGCAGATTTTCACATACTCTCAACATGCAACACCAAAATATAAACAAACCACAATTCAACACACTCATCAATCCAACATACCAAGACACAATCAAAGTCCAAGATAAGCAATTTATTTCAAAATCTAATGAAAAACCTAGCTTCCCTTACCTTGGAACTGATACTACTCTTGACGGAAAGAAAGCCCTAAATGTAGATGAGCACCACAACCCCAAAGTAGCCTACGATGCTGAAATACAATAGTACATAGATGAAAATGAGGCTCCTACAAGATCCCAAGACGGAATGAAAGCTTCAGAATGGAAAAACGGGAATAGAACGAAGGTTGGAGATCAACTTACGTGAAGGAAAAGAATGTTCGGTTTGATCTCTAGAGAACTCTGCAACCGTCTCAGTTTCCAACCTTTGTTTTAAGGAGTAATAGTAAAAGAAATCAGAAAAGAGGAGAACAATGGCCGGGAAAAAGGAGACAAGTTGAGAGAAAATGGGTACAAAGGAGTTGAAGAGTCTTTAGGAGGAAAAGGATTGACTTTTTTTTTTTGTTCTGAAGCAACAATACAACTAGATTTTTGAATCCCTATAGTTATTTTGGAAAAATGATGATAACAATTATATTGTTTCACACATACAATAACAATGATAAAGGAATGATATACAACTATTAAAAATAAACTGTGAAAGTGAAAAGATTAATTAGTTTATAAAAATGAAATTACCTAAATTTAATCAAATAAAGTGATTAAGTGAGGTAGTGAACAGCATGTCAAAGTGCTTGAATTGATTTATCAATTATCAATCTTCACGTGTAGTGTTAACAATTCTTTCATAATCAATTTTTACTTGTAATTTGAAGTGTGAATATAACAGGAAGCAACAAGAAGATGAATTGACAAAATCTTCTTGCAAAAAAGAAGAATAAAGAGAATGAGAGAAGATGATTTCATGATAATTAACTAAGTCATTGAAAAGATGGAAAAAATATAAAATAAAGAATGAGCTTTATCTTATTTTAAAAATGAATGTTTTTAGTAATTTATATCAATAAAATTAATTTTGGTTTTGTAAATTTTTAGGCGTTAGAGAATTGTCTTTTTGTTTAATTAAATGTACCACATAATTATTACTATCATACATCAATTGATAAAATAGCATTGAAGTTTCAACTTAGATTATAATGTGTTATAATGTAAAATGTTATACTATTCAACTAAAGTTGAATTGTCAATCAATATAAAGTGTGATATTTTACACTAGTTATATAGTCCCAACTAGTGTTAAGTGTGATGTTTTTTCTCAAGATATGATTTTACCTTAAAATCTTATTGATCTGAACTAAATAATCTTTTTGAGAATTTAACATTTCTTACATCCGAATTCAATTAATAAAATGATAAGACTAATTAACTCCTCATAATCCAAGAGTGATTATGCCTCAAGAGTGTTTGAGTGAGTAGAGAGTTCCAATTAGATATATATAGCATAGAAGATTCGAGTAGGTGTGAAACAAAAAGTAAGTGTCAAAGAGATTTTAAGAGTAAATTATGTTTGAAACGTTAATCTTAAAAATGAAACTAAAAGAAAAGTGAGAAATCTAATCTTAAAATGAATGAATCAAAACTAGGCGATATTATGATCTAAGATTTTGAATTTTGTTGAAGAAAGACACAAATCAACAAAAATAATTAAAATTGAAAAATACAATTTTTCATCCGTGCAACAACAACAATAAAAAAAATACATATCAATGCATAAAAAAAAAAGTTAAAATACTCCATTAATAACGTTTGTTCAAAAATCTGAATAAGGTCCTAAGATTTTTTTTTAGTCTCAATTAGGTCTATATTTTTTAAAATGCGTAACAATTAGGTTTATTATGTTAGTATGGTGGTAACGGTGTTAAGAATGTGCCACGTGTCAACTCCTTCTTTTTTAATTTTTTTTAATTTTTTTTTAATTATTCATGTCATATGTCACATCAATATTGTGTCACGTATCAAGTCAGTAAGGTGACACGTGTCAAGTTATTGTTTGAATCTCAATTTGGTCCATATATTTGTTATTTTGACAATGACTTTACACATGTTACCTTACTGACTTCACACGTGACACAATATCACACGTGACATGAACAATTTTTTTTTAAAATAATAAGAAAATTAAATAAATAAATAAATAAGGAGTTGACACGTGATACATCTTTAACATAGCTACCATCATACTAACATAATGGACCTAATTGTTACGCATTTTCAAAAATATGGACCTAACTAAAACTTTTGAGATTTTTGAAAAAAAAACAGAACCAATTGAATATTTTATCCTTAAAAAAAACATTCTATTAACACTTATTAGTTTGTCACATATGACACCTATTATTAGACAAAACAAGTATCATGAGTTTAGTATATATTTTGAATCTAATAGCATATTTAGTTTATGAACAGAAGTAAAAACAAAAAGAAAAGAAGAAAAAGTTCGATAGATTGTTAAACTGCTAACCAGAAACAGAAAATTAAAACATGTATAAAATGGAAAGAAAAGAATCCTAATAAAAAAAATGAGAAAATAAGAACTATTAAGAAATTACATGCAGAAAAGAAGTTGTTATAATTTATGTTTTACATAAGAGTATAAGCAAAGATTAAGAGTTTAAGCATAAATAAAGAGCATTAAATGGGTCCCACCCAGGTGCGATATGAGTCGGAGAATAATGCGAGAGGTGCTGTCAAAGCCACACAACACAACACCACACCACACCGAAACAGAGTGCCTTTCGATTTGTGGCTGAGAAGTAATCTCTGAGGCCAACAAAATTGACAAACACACATTTATTGTGTCACTTCTTATGAATTTTTAACAATAAATAAACAAACTCTCACTCTTGGATCATGCAAAACAACACACCTTCAAATTCAAAGCCTTCAACTTCAATTATGCGAACGCTCTGTGATGCTTGTGAGAGCGCCGCCGCTATCGTTTTCTGCGCCGCCGATGAGGCCGCGCTATGCCGTGCCTGTGATAAGAAGGTGCAATTCTCCACTCTTTTCTTTCTTGCTTCATTAACTATGCTTCTCTACTATATGCAAACTCTCATCATTCAACACTTTGTTTTTCTTATTCCTTCATGTTGCTCCCTCAATGCCTGTTATATACTATGTTCTTTTCTGAACCTGTCATGGTTTTTATAAATTCATTTTAGCAATTTTGTTACGTTTAGTGGAAATTTTTCTCTTTTTCATCCACGAAACTTTGACTGAGACTTAACAATGTTGAAATCATTGAACCTTAACCAAGTCGATGGTTCGATCCTCCCTTTAGTATGTAGTTGTAACATCTGGGGACAGTTTATTACTTAGTGGATCAATCTGCTGCGAAGGGAAATTGGTTAGGCCTGTGAATTTTGATACCACCTGGTTGATAACGTGTCTTTTGGTGTCGGAAAATTTCTCGTTGTCGAAAGTACGGAAAAGGGTCAACTATACTTCCGGATTATACACGACCTTATATTTTTCGAGGTAAAAGAGGTTGTTTCAAGATTTGAATCTATTGCGAATCGGTTACCGAGGCGCAACTCTTGTGTTGTGCCGATGCTTGCGTTCTGAATACCACTTGGTTATGTCAAAAAATGTTGGAATCATTGGCTGAACTTGGAGAAAGCAGAAGGTTCCTTGTTAAAAATAAGTACCTGTGAGCTGTTATCTGTAAGTGGTACTTCAAATTGAAGGACTTGAATTTGACTCACCTATTTTGTTATTGCTTCGTGATAGGTAAATGCTTTTGTCAAATTATCTTTCTTTGGACTTGGGTAGTTATGAAATCCAAGTTGGTTTACTTCAAGTCTTGGCTTTTCCTGGTAAAAATCTTTCAAGCAGTGGCTCAAAGTTTAAACTATGTTGGAATGGCAGGTTCACATGTGTAATAAGCTAGCAAGCCGGCATGTAAGGGTTGGTCTAGCAAGTCCAAGTGACGTGCCGCGCTGCGACATTTGTGAGAATGCACCTGGTAGATACTCTTCTTTCACTATCCTTGTTCTGATTCTCATATTTCTTTTTCCTCATTTGCTGTCTTCCTTTGAATCTGGATGCAGCTTTCTTCTATTGTGAGACAGATGGAAGTTCCCTCTGTTTGCAGTGTGATATGATAGTTCATGTTGGAGGTAAAAGGACACATGAAAGATATCTTCTATTTAGGCAGAGAGTTGAGGTATGTATTCCTCTCCTTGCAAACATGAATTGGCCACGGTTTAGGAGGGTCTTAGTGATGCCTTTTGTTTAAAAAAAAAGTTTAATGTCTGCTTGCAACATAGTTTCCAGGAGATAAACCTGGTAAGTCAGAAAACCCAGCTTCACAACCTCTGGATCCAGGTGAGACTAAAAGAGGGCAAAATGCACTACCCAAAATAAAAATGGGAGAGAAACAGCAAAATCACAGGATGCCTCTGATTCTGACGCCAGAACCAAATGCTGATGAGCATGCCATGATGGGAACCAAAATGATTGATTTGAACATGAAGCCTCAGAGAATACATGAGCCAACATCAAATAATCAGGTTAGGATGCCTGGAAAGTAAATTTTGTCTGACTAGTTAGAAAGTATGATCTGTTACATAAATGGAATCATTCCAGATACTTGCATATATTGCAAGCTCATCTCCTCTTTCAAGTCTGACTAGATTAATGAATTTATGAAATTTTGGCTCAAATAGCAGAATTTCATCTTACTACAATTGAACCTGGATCATTGCCTCGTAATTGTTGTTGCATTCATCTCTAGTATTGTGTTGTTTTCAAGTAGTTATCGTGTCAACCGATTAACTAAACGGCATTTAAAGCATGGCTGTCATGGCTTCATTCAATCTAGTGTACCTAGTTGCTTAGTGAATAAGCAGTTTAGCAATCTTCAAGGACTATTAGTATGTTTTCCTAGCTGTGGGATGGAAAATCCTTCAGATATATATTGACGTAAAGAAAAGTTACACTGGTAAAAAGGAATTTTACGTACTTTTAGGAATTGCTTCTTCCTTCTGAAGCAGGGACTAGTAAATCCTGGCTAAACATAGAAATTGATTTCTCTATCTTGTAAGAACCTGTTGTAATGCTTGGTCAATGTTCTGCCAAACAACACTGAAATTTCTGCTCGTCTGTTGCTTAACCATTGTTTGCTTAGAGAGTAGAAGTAAATAATAATACAGAGAACAACTAAAAGACCCTTTTATGACTCTCATTCTATATCCTTGGTCTTTTCATCTGGAGTGCAGTCAACCAGTGACTATGAAAGTAAAGTAGAACCATATAACTTTTGTATGTTACAGTATGCATGACATGTAGTGGCATACACATTTCTCAGGAATGTTTGTCTATCTTGGCAGCCATAAATGCAGTTGCAACAGGATCATACACCAGATATCTTTAAAGAGGAAAGGCTTTATATATTTCTCATGCATTACTCTGTTCACAATCCTATTCTCTCAAATGTGCTGGATCATCAAGTCATTTGAGGAGTATGGTGGAGACCAATTCCTATTTTAACACATCATATGTGACTGCTTAGCATTGTTAACTGTAAATCTTTAATCCCCATGCAATGGATTGTGTGGTAACTTTTAAGGTTTGAAGGTCTTTTATGCCATTGAAAATGCCAACATGTTGAAATAATGCCAATTAATCTTTTTTATTTATTCATATATCATTATTTCATGACAATTAATTAGATGTTAGTATCTTTTATATTTCTTACACAAACCACCTATGGTGTTAGAAATTGTCGCATCTGAAATCTCTTATTTTTTTTTTCTTAGTTCTCTGATTGACTGATTGAGACATTTGTTTCAAGGTTGGAAGTAGAAGTAGCCTTGATTTCCTGCTTTACTTGTCTATCTTTGCAAGACACTGTGATGGCTTATTACACATGTGGAAAATATTGAATTATTGAGCACTTGTCTATGTTTGAGAGGCACCATCATTTACTGCTATAATGATGACCCTCACAGTTGCAACTACTTATATATGTGTCTCTCAGCCATTCGGGGAACCGAAACATATTCAGTATCTAATTGTCTCTTCCATTTTTCTTTTCTTTTCATTCATTTACTTTCATGACCCTTATCTCTTTGCTTTGGAGCACATCTTTCTTGAAACTCAAGAAAGGGACATCCTAACAAAAGATGGTGCAAATTTTCTCTCGTTTTATTGTCATGGTCCAAAACACCAACTACAACAACGACTACACGTGGATGAAAAACGTGGAACTTGGTTGGCATTACTCCATTTGAGTCTGTGGCCCCTCCACTTTAAATCAGTGTCCAGTTCAGCAGGGATACTACCCTATGGTTAATATGCTTCGAAAGGTATATATAATGGAATGACAGAGAAACCAGTGTGTAAGCACCATACTTCTCTGTTTTCTTGTTAATGTGAGTTTAATTTTTTTTTTCTTATTTAATGAGAAAATTAATGGGGTCTAAAAAGTCAAGATAATAACAAGTCAAAACAAAACATGCAGAAAAGTCCATTTAGTTTGGTTCAGATACTGATAAAGTTTGAATCAATTACTTCATTCAGTCCTGACCAGAAAAAAAATGGTTTTAAACATATTTGATTTTTTGAATATATTTTGATTTAATGTTACATAATCTGGACATTAAAGAATGATTTTTTTAAATATTATTTTTAATGATAGAATTGTTATATTAACACCTTTAGAGTAATATTTTAATATTATATATTTGTTGGTCTATCTAAAGAATTAAGCTCTCTCTGTATATAAGTATATATAGGTCTATTTACATATTTAAAGAGAATTTTCTTATGTGTAAAAGTGTTACTCTTAAATATACTTTCAATTCTTTTAATGTAAAAGTCAAACCTTTAAGTGGACCTAAATTTTAAAATGCCTCGTAAAACGTATATCAAAACAACTTATTTCAACCTTTATGCTCAGCCAGTTTTTGAACCATAAATTATGTCCCTCTCTCCCTGTTGGATCCTCCCTCTCTATATTATTACTATTAATATTATATTCCAAAGTTTATTAAATTTTTCTTTGAATTTTTTTGAGTGTTTGCTATCTCAATTGAATAATTGATATGAAAATGTTGTTTAAGAAATATCAATGTGTAATTCTTTCTTATTGTCATTTTTATCAAATCATATTTTTCTATATTATTTACTTTTGCAATTTTTGTATTTATATTTCTTATATTTTTATGATTATATTGTTATACTTTATAGAATTTCAATTGAAAATATAAACTATAATATAAGAATTTGGTTTAAAAAAATCAAGCAAAGGATAAATGTTCAAAAAATTAACTCAATCTCAAAATCTCAATGTGGTGTTCTTGATAAAATTGTTACTCAGCGTGAAAGGAATTTAGGTTCAATTGATGAATAATTTAGCGAACAATTAATTATAGATAATATTGACAATACTAATCGGCTAAATTCTAATAAAAAACACAAAGTTTAAACAAATATAATTTATTAGAAAAGTATTAAGCAACATAACCTATCAACTGAAATTCTTGAAACTATATGATTCAAGGCATGGACAAACAGAAAAACTTTGAAGAATTAATTATTGTAAGATTCTAATTAAATATGACAATTTTAAGTTTCTGAAAGATAACAATTAATATTTTATTCATATTTTTGTGCAATGATATTGTCACATGAAGTAATGTATGACAAGAAAATAAATACATGATAAGAAAATAACAAATATTTTAGAGATTTAGATCATTGTATTGTGTTATTTTGAGCTATTTTTCCATGTTGGTTAACTAGTAAATTAAGGGACTAGAGATAAGAAAAATCTTGGTTACAAGTTCAAAAATCATGAACACACGGTCAAATGCATTGAAGTAGTGGAAATATTGAGAAAAAAAAGGACCATATCTGATAATTTGGAAGAATATATATAGTAATAAAGAAAAACAACATAATCAATAATATTTTTCTTCGAAATTCCGATTTTGTCAAACATCTTTCCAAGAAAGCACTTGTTTTCATGGATTGAATCGCTTCCAGGATTTGATCTGATTATTCAAAAATATTATAGGCACTTAAAAATGATGAAATTTCTATATATATATATATATATATATAATCAATAATAAAACTTAAAGATACAAGATATTATTATTCTTCGTAAAAACATCATAAAAAATGAATTTCACATTTGACTTAATCGGAATAAGCCAGCTTTTATAATATTCGTGAGTTATTTATTTTGATTTATTCCAAATAACTGCAAATATGTCAGTCAGTCATAACATTTATAAAAAAAAATGAAAATATTTTTTTTTATAAACAAGCCAATACTTTCCTGAAGTTAAGAAACCCATCAACAAGCCATTAAAAACTAACCTTACATTTCTTTTCAAAGAAAACTCATTCTCATACACATTTCATCACAACTCATCCACAACAAAATTTGAAATTTCAACACAAAACAATATCTACATTCTTACATCATATTTAGCAATAGCACAAAACTGAAAACCAGCGAGGAGAAGAGAAGGAAAAGAACAATACCTTAAAGAGAAGAAAACCTAATTGACATTATGTGTGAGGTGTTGTCGTGTCACAAACTTGAAGGAGGAGAAACCCTAAAACGAGGTGAGATGAGTTTTGTTGATGGGTGTTGTTATCTGTTGGTGCCTGAAGTTTAAAGAGTAAGTTTTCATCACCATAGTTGTGACATGCAAGCTTGAATGAAGAGCTTTTGAGTTTTTAATGATAAACTGATATAGGTAAACCTTCATTGATGAGTTAGCAAACCCTAAACCCTGCTAATTATTGTAACATCCTAGGAGGATTTATCCTTAGTATTATGACACATGGACCTTGGCAAAAACTATCTGAGATCAAGTAATTAAGACACAAAACGCTTTATAACACATAAAATATTATATATATCTAATGCATATTATTTGTCACTTAGTTTTCGCATAAAGAATCGTGAATACATTGTTTAATCACTAAGAACATAATATTTTTGACTCATTCAAATTTTCTTATAATTCAACGCTTAAAATATATATAACACATTATACTTGTTCCAAGGGATATATAATCAATGCTCAAAATAGTGAACAACATCGTTATCAAAGTAATGGATTCAAAACTCAAATAACATAAGTTACATTTTTGTTGAGAACACGATTTTTCTTGAGAAGGATTTTATTTCTGTCAAAAAGTAAAGTCGTGTTTAACTAACAATACGATTTCAGTGTATAATAATTATAAATGCTTTGTTATAATTTTGTTGTTTTTATTTTTAAGATTTTAATAATTGAAGGAAATGTAGTTATTTATATTCACGAAAAGTACTTGAAGGAAATTAAAAATAATAAGCATGACATAAAATATATATTGTCATTGTAATATACTGTAATAGAATAACAGAAAGAAAAAACCTTCTTCATTAACAAAGATCGTGTTTTCAGGCACGACTTTCATGAACAAATATATATATATATATATATATATATATATATATATATATTTTATTTTGAACTAATTATGTATGTATATGGTTGTGTGAGTGTTGCAGATATGATTGTGAGATTATTGAGTTGTGGGATTGTATTTCGAAACATAATGGAAAAAACATATGTTTGAGTACACAAATGTAAGAAACAAAGTTAAATATGTTCAACCTTTGTCAAATATTTTGGTGTCGTGGTTTTGTGATAGTTGAGTTCGTTCTAGTATGATTAGATAATATTTATAATTGACGAAGATAATATTCATAGGAAAAACATATGTTTGAGTACACCAATGTAAGTAAAACAAAGTTAAATATTTTCAACCTTTGTCAAATATTTTGGTGTCGTGGTTTTGTGACAGTTGAGTCCGTTCTAGTATGATAATTGACGAAGACAATATTCATAGGAAAATGGTACTTCAGGTCTTAGATTTATTTGTTCCAATCTATTAATGTACATTGTTAATTATTAGAATATACTAATGTAAAAAGTATGGGAGGCAAATTGGACTAGGGTCAGTACGTCAATCTGAGGCAGATCAGGTTGAGGTTTTCAACCTACCAACCTGTTAAGCTCGACCCACTTAGGCCACCAAATTAGCGAGAGATTGATCCGTTTTTATTTACTTTATTAAAAATAATTTAATAAAATTAAAAATATGCATAAATTAGGTTTCAATTATTAGTTATAATAGAGTAATTTAACATTTAAATATGATAATTATTTTAGTTTATTCAATTGAAAATACTAATTGATCAATTAAAAACTTAGAAAATATTTATATGATTAAATATTTATATATATATATATATAAACAAATTTTATAAATATAATTTTGGTTAAATTATGTTATTGGTTCCCTTTTTGTTAGAAAATATCAATTTGGTTTTTTTTTTCTTTATTTGTCTCAATTTTGTCCCTATTTAAGAGATTTGATGTAATCAGACCCTGAGTGTATTTAACAAGTTTTTTCTTAGTCATATCAATAAGGTCATGAAATTTCTATTTATTTTTTATTTTACATATGATGGATTTGTCTGAATCGCTACATGATTTTATTTTAATCTTTCTTGGATCAGGTCTCATATTAGGAAGTCTAGGAGTAGTATTCTTTACGAATTCGATTTTTTCTGCTTTTTCGTTGAAACTAGTTCTTGTTTGTGTATTTTTATTCTATATTTTTTCAAACTCTCGTTTAGTAGTTGCCTCATAGCTACTTATTATGTGGGCGCTATAAATGTTTTAATAATATTTGGTGTGATGTTTATGAATGGTTCGGATTATTACCAATATTTTTGTGGTTTATTTATTTATTTTTTATTTTTTAAGAGAATTAAAATTTTGCCACGTGTCAAGTTGATGTTGTGTTATGTGGCAGTGACAGTGTGATGTATGTTAAGACTTTGGCAAGTGTACCAAGTTGCGCAAGTAGTAACCGGTAAGACCGGGATATCGTTTCCCAAGAGAATCGTATATACTAAATAATTGTGTAATTAGTGACTAATTTAAACTAATGAATAAATTCATAATTTGGGCTTTTGTATGCAAGAAAGTAAATATTTCATAAACAAGTAAAATTGAACTTGGATATTTGAAGACTCTAGAAAATGGTAAAGACTAGAAATGCAATGGATTGATATTGTTGGAGTTAGACTTCACCTACTTCATTCTCATGATTCTCCATTAATTAATAATGTCAACCCACAAGTTTACTCAAACCCTAATCCCTTAGTTGAATGAGCTTAGGTTTCCTTATTTAGAGCCAATTCCTTGAATCCCTAAATAAACAAACCCGCTTTACAAATTAGGGTTTAAGACAACTAATGGATCAAGTTCCATTCCTAGATACAAGTTTCATTAGGTATTTTGTTCCAATTCTAGGTTTCAAGAGATATTTTCCAATACCTAATGACCCAAATATCATGGAATGAATAGTCAAAACAAAGCAAGCTTTAAGCACATCAACAAAGATACTAGCAATCAATGGAAAAAACATTTATATATTCAAATCATTCAAAAATACATGAAAGTTCAGTGGCTACATCTAACCCCAACAAAAATGAGTTTAGCTCTCCATTGTCATGGAGAGCTCAAGCTTACAAAATGGAAATGGAAGAGTTACAAAGAGGAAGAAAGGGTAGTTCCCACTAACCCTAGCAGACCTCCAAGTGCTCCAAATCGCGTTGCTCGAGCTCCAAAATGTCCAAGATTCGTTTTCTCTCGCGAAAACAGAAGAAAAAGGGCCAACTTGACACATCAGCGAAAACTGCTGCCTGGCGGAAGCCTCTCACCGCCAGGCACAAGCCACCAAACAGTGCTGAAACTTTGCGTGTACCGCCCGGCGGTGTCCAGTTGCCGCCAGGCGGTGAGTTGCTGGAAAGCTGATTTGCGCCTGGCTGGCGCCTGGCACTAGAAGAATGTGTCGCCTGGCGATGTCTTTGTGGCGTCAGGCGATTACTGTGTCTTCTACATTTAATGTCTTTTTGGCTTCTTCTTGCTACTCATGATCACTCACTTGTTTGGGTTTTTGGAACAAAGCTTCCCATCTACAAAAAGAACACTAAAATGGGGATTAGTGGTATATTTAGATCAATTTTAATCCAAAATGTACTTATTTACAAAAGTAAGGTAAAATTGAGGATTAAGTAGGTTAAAAGCTTTGGAAGAGATGATTTTGCTAATAAAATATAGCTTGAATAATGGTAAAAATTAACATTATCAATGTGATAGTGACAAGACCACGTGTCACTGTCACGCCATATGTCATTTTCTCAGTCCCAATTTGGTCTCTTCATTTTTATTTTGTTTCAATTTAGTCCTAATTTTTTTGAAAAATGGGCAATTTCTTCTCTCTTTAAATTGAAACAAAATTTATTTTTTATATAAATTTTATACAAATATGTTTATTATATTTTTATTCAAATTGATAGTGCTATTATATATTTTTTACCAAATTAAGGTTATTTAAATTTATACATCACATTCAACTTTATTTCAAATTATTTTCAAATTTTAAAGTTATTTGTTTTAAATGTTATAAAATTATTTAAATTTATTTTAAAATTTTATATTTGAATTTATATCATTGTTATTTTTAGGCTTAATTAGTGATTTAGTCCTCTAATTTGTTGGTTTGGTTTATTTTGGTCCTCTCATTATTTTCTTGTTCAATTTGGTCATTGAATTCTTGAAAAAGGTTCAATTTGATCATTTTTATTAAGTTGATGGTAATACCGTGTCCGTACATGTCACGTGTCATTTTGTGAAACTTTCAATTTTATTTTATTTTATTTTTTTATATATTTTTTAAATTAAACTGCCACGTGTCACATTATGATCGTGTCACATTATGATCGTGTCACGTATCAATTCATGAATTTTTTTTACTTTTGTTATTTTTGAATTTTTTTTAATTCATTCATGTGGCAAATCGTGATTATGTCATGTGTTAGAATAATTGTGGTTGTCTTCAATTTAGTCTCTCTATTTTTTAAAATAATTCAATTTTGTCATCTCCAATTTGTGACAAAATTAGTAATTAAGCTTAATTACAGTTTATATATTCATGTTAAAATAATTTTTTATGATTTATACTAAAATCCTTTCCTAAATACTCATTATTTTATTTCTTACATCTTTTCACTTGTAATTTTTTACTCTTGGAATTTTTTACACTTGTAAAAACCAAAATAATTTGAATATTAAGTGGAGTAATTTAATGTATAAATTATAAAAAGTTATTTTAACATGTATATATAAGCCGTAATTAAGCGTAATTACTAATTTGGTCTAAAATTGAAGAGGATAAAATTGAATCATTTTAAAAAATAGGGGGACTAAATTGAATCAAAAGGGTAAGTAAAGGAACTAAATTGAGAACAGACATCGTTAGCCTAACATGTGGCACATTTTTTAAATTAAAAGAAAAAAAAGGTTAAGTATGTGTTTGATCTCTTAACTTTCAATGAAAATTAGAATTAGTCTCTCTTCGAAACTTTTGACTAATTTAGTCTCCCATCTTTAAAAATGTGTGGATTTAGTACTTTTAACTAAATTTTGTTAAGTTAATTTGACGTTTCAAGCATATTTCATGATAGTATTTAAGTTATTTACATTGTTTGACACATATTCGCTTCAATGTTAATTCAAATACTATCATGAAACATGTATGAAATGTCAAATAAACTTAATAAATTTTGGTTAAAAAGACTAAATTCACACATTTCTAAAGTTTGAGGACTAAATTGGGTCAAAATTTCAAAAAGTGACTAAGACTAATTTAAATATTCACGAAAAGTTAAGAAATCAAAAATATATTTAACCCTTTAAAAAATAAAATCAAAATTAAAAACAATTAAAAATTTCACAAATTGACATGATGTGACATGTGACATTTTTTTTAAATTAAATTTTTTTAAAAAAATTAAAAAAATTTAAAAATGAAAATGTTACAAAATGACACGTGACATGTACAGTCGTTAACGTCAACTTAACAGAAAAGACCAAGTTGAACATTTCTAAAGAATTAAAAGACCAAATTGAACCAAAAAGTAAGATGACTAAAATGAACCAAACCAATAAATTAGAGGATTAAATCACTAATTAAGTCTTATTTTTAAACCAACTCAAATATTTGTATTAAATGAGGATCATTTTAAACATTTGGTAAAAATGAGGACCATCCACAACAAACATTACGAAAATGAGGACGAAAAAGATATTTAAACCTTTATTTTTTATTTTTGCAAAATAATCATCCTATGGATGCACTTAGGGTTGAGTTGTAATCACATTGGTGATAGATCAGAAGTACAACCCATTAATTTTTCAAAAAAGTTTCATTGAGAGAAAATTTAAAAAAATTGTATAAAAAGTCATACCATGTAGCCCAATTATTTGTATATTGTGCATTATCCCAATTATTTGTATATTGTGCATTATCCTATGGAAGTAATTAGGATTCATAGTTGTGAATTGTAATCACATTCATGGTAGATTAAATAAAATTTTAAGTCACATTAGTCATCCAAACAAAATTTACAAATCATTGGTGGACCACAAAAAGTTTACAAAATACACCGATATTATAGAACAAATACAACAAAATATACTGATAACCAACAACTTCATAACATCTACCAACTCGTCACCACACATAGAACCTCCGTCAAAGACAAGAGAAAATGTCGATTGAAGGAATGAGAATGATAATGATCGGAGAATGTTTCACTTCAGAAAAAAAGTAGGTTTGCTTTGTTCAGAAAAAAACAACAGAGAAATGAGAATGACGATGACAATTAAAAAAGCCACGTAAGCTCTGTGAAAAGCGTGTAAAAAATGTGTTCAAATATCATTTTGGCTTTCATTATTTATTCTCTTATGCACAGTGGATTTCAGTGTACCCCCACACGCTTAAATATCATCGCCTTCAACAATATTCTACTTTCACAGGGAAAGAACGAAAGTAGTAATGACGATGAAAGAACATAATTGGTTGATCACAACACCACTGTTAACGTTGTTGCTGTTTGTTTCATTTCCTGCTTTCAGTTACGGACTTGTTTCTCCTCCTACCCTGCTCAATAAACTGTCTCAGGGAACTTTTCTCACCACTCAGGACCTCTGGTTTCACCAAACCCTCGATCACTTCTCTCCCAATGTATCTCTCTCTCTTTCTCTCTCTCTCTCTCTCTCTCTCTCTCTATTTCTCTGCAAATGCAAAGTAGAATTGAATCTCTTAGCTTTAAGTTGTGATGAGATTTACACTGCAGGATCAGCGTGAGTTTCTGCAACGATACTATGAGTTTGTAGAGTATTTTGATGTTCCTGATGGACCAATTTTCTTGGTAATCGGCGGTGAAAGTGAATTGAGTGGGATAGAGAATGACTATGTTGCTGTAAGTTGCAAATCTTGGTCCACATCTTTATTGCATGCATTCATGACGCATTATTTAGTCACTGTTTTTTTATTCTAGCTACTTTATTTTTTAATATTTTTTATAATTTTAATATAATAGTTATATAGTTTTGTGTTGTATTATTTTTCTCTCTGTTTTTGGTTTCTTCCATTTTATATGTCTTTTAACATTATTTTGAGATTCTATTTATTTCTTTCTCTATCTAGTATAGTAAATAAATATATGTGAAAATTATTTAAATATTAATGCAAAAATTAAGAGCATAAATAGAAGGAAAATGTTATTAAAATTTTAAAAGTTAAATAAAAAATTCTGTTTTCAAAACTAGCTATTTCCGAGCATTTACTTCTTATGAGGTGGTAGATATACAAAATTCACATGGACTTTAGTAGGAAATAAATGGAGAACGATATTATGATTCAGTTTTAACTTGTCACTTTAATTATTTTTAAATGATTATATTATATTATTAAAAAAATCAAAATAAATAATTGAAAAGCGTATTAAAATAATAAATTAAAAATGAATTAAAAAAATAGGTGAAAGTATCATTGTTTATACCGTATTGTTGACTTATTTTCTCATTTTAGCATCAGGGTTGATTCCCAAAGGCTTTTCCCAATAAAATAGGAAAACTGGTAAAAATTATGAAATTGAGACTTATTAAATAGGCACTATGGAGGTACTGGCAAAGGGCATTACTTGTAAATTTGTGAACAATGGTGCGGCTTTTGCCATGAAAAGATAATATTATAAACAAATCTTCATACCTTATTTTGTTTTATGTATAGGTACTGGCAAAGAAGTTTGGAGCAGCAATAGTTTCTGTAGAACATCGCTACTATGGAAAGAGTTCACCATTTGACTCTTTGGAAACAGAAAATTTAAAATATCTTTCATCCAAGCAGACACTTTTTGATTTGGCTGTTTTTCGTCACTATTATCAGGCAAGTTTGAAGTTGTTTAGATCACTGCAAGAACACTATTCTTCATTATAGTTTCAAATTCTATAGTTTCCAGCGTGCTTGTTTGATTACTGCATATCTGGTAATTCTTCAAGCAATTTCTGTGTTAATATTTCTTCAATACTTTTTTAGCTGTCAGTTTAACATACATCTTTTGTTTGTTTTTTCTCTTCATTTTTATTTGATTTCTTACTGTGATTTCCACGTAGAATTCCTTCAATGCAAAGCTTAGTGGAAAAAAAATTGAAAACCCCTGGTTCGTTTTTGGTGGCTCATATGCTGGAGCACTCAGTGCATGGTTCCGTCTCAAGTTTCCCCATTTAACATGTGGAAGTCTTGCAAGTTCTGCAGTGCTTCATTCTGTTTATAACTACGCAGAATATGATCAGCAGGTGAAGAGGATAGTGATTTTTATTTGATGTCCAGTTTTTCTAGATGCTGAATGAATCATTTGAAGTTCCCTTTTATTTTATTTCAGTCCATTTTTTAGTTGTATCTTTAACATGCAGGTTGGTGCATCAGCAGGTGCTGAATGTAAAGCAGTATTACAAGAAACTACTCAACTCATTGAGCACAAACTTGCAACCAATGGAGAGGAACTGAAGGCATCATTTAATGCAGATGGTGTATGATATGTTCCTCAGTTACTTTTTTTTTTAATGAATCACGTTGCCGAGTAGACTATCTAGTATGATTTTCACGTTGCATTTTCACCTTTTCCCTGTTTTGAAGCTTGAAAGAGATGGAGACTTCATGTATTTAGTGGCTGATGCTGCTGCTTTAGCAGTAAGCTCTATGACTTTAGCTGTTACTCTTGGTCATTTCCCTTTCTTGTATTCAGATTCATTTTGATGTATTCTCCTTTTATGGATTTTTGAATGTTACAGATTCAAAATGGAACTCCTCAAGAATTATGCAATCCTATGGTTAAAGCAAAGAAGGCAAGAGAGGACTTGGTGGTAATTCACTTTGCTTAAAAGAAGTCTTACATCGACTACAAATAAAACTAATTTATAATATGCAAATTTTATTTTACAAGCTAGTTTGGTAGGATTAAGTTAGGTTTAAAGTCAATTTCTTAACATAGTATCACTGTCATGGATTAGAGTTTATCTTAATGAAATTTGTTGTTTGTTAAATCTATTATTATACTTGCTATTAGACTATCTATTAGGGATGACAATATGAGTCTGGTCCGTCGGGCCAGCCCGTAGGCCCGCGAAAAAAATGCAGGACGGGCTAGGATAGTGAACCCGTAGGCCCGCAGTAGTCCGACATAAGCCCGCGCGGGTTGGCCTGCGGCCCGTATAAAAAAAAAAAACTTGTATTTGTGCATGTTAGTTACTTTTTTTATGAACTCTTGCATTAACGTTCCAACTTTTTGTATAACTAGAAAAGACAAGTATAATATATTTTGTAATGCGCTAAAATTTAAAGAATGCATTGTGTATGTCATAATATGAATATGAATATGATGAAAATGTTAATTATCAATTTATCATCAAACTTCCCAAAGTCTTTACTTAATTTTTTGAACTTAAACCTAAACCTGTGCTCGAGAGATAATTGTCCATATACTGATAAGGGATGTATGAATTCTCGAGAAGAGAGGAGCCGTAGTGGTCCCCCCGGATCGCCCGGATCCCACGAGTGAAGAGAAAGTTGGATCTACATTGGATCTCACCTGAATCGC
>Ga0214543_1005243_pt1 | contig 24027 bp, 16 predicted proteins | sample CNSS2metaG_FD_160094 | JGI IMG/M metagenome (GOLD analysis project Ga0214543, IMG submission 160094) | Root nodule microbial communities from cowpea collected in UCLA plant growth center, Los Angeles, California, USA - CNSS2 | ecosystem: Host-associated > Plants > Roots > Nodule | place: USA... | reverse complement strand
TAAATATATATATATATATAAATTTTTTTTTTTTTTTTTTCTTACAAATTTGTTTAATATTTAGAAAACCTAAAGAACCCATTTGGACCATTGGTACTAGGCGATAAAAACATTGCGCAGGTTTGGCAATGGGAAATGATAATACCCGGACCAAATGGCCCTTAAACAGTTACACATTATGACCGAAAACAAATTAAATAGGCAGTGATATAATAAGTTATTTTTACGCACCATTTAACCACTCTCTAAAACCCCCCTTCTCCGATCTAAGTTCTTTCTGATCTTTCTGGTCCCAATTTTTTCCAATTCGACCGATCTCGCACCAGGTTTTTCCGTATTTCTTTACCTCATCGTAATCTGCATTCTTGTTCGATCATTTCTATTGCCGTATCGATTTCTCGATTCACGCTCACGTGCTATTAATCTCGTTTTTTTTTTCTTTCCGAATTTTCTTGAATAATTCAATGATTCTTGAATCTGTAATCCTTGTAGATTTGGATCTTTGTTTTTACGGTACTATTTTGATAATCCGGCGAAGCAGAGCGAGGATTGTTGGAAATTGAGTTTGGATTTGATTTCATTTGATTCAGTAATGGCTGCTCCTGTGCCTCCAGGGGCACCTAGACCCGGCAGTAACACACCACAGCCACCTCCCCCTAATTACGTCCCTAACATTAGGGGCACTCCTGATGCACTCGCTGATAATATGCACAATTTGAATCTTAATCGGCCTCCCATGACCTCGAATCCTGTTTCCAGACCTCCCCCATTTGGTCAACCACCACCTTTTCCTTCTTCGGCCTCTTCACCGGGGTTCCCTGGTTCCTCACCGCCATTTTCACGACCTGGTCCACCTCCTGGAGCAATGGTGAGGCCTGCAGGGCCTCCTACTGGGCAACCATTGCCTGCATTTCCACCAAATGTTGCTCCGGGAAGGCCCACTGGGCCACCTCCTGGTCAACCTCCATCTTTTGTGTCAAGACCCCCTCCTGGTTCCCTTCCACCGGCGGTTAGTGGTGTTGCGCCTGTTTCTGGGGTTCCTCCTCCTGGTGGTTCTCCACAAATCCGTCCGCTAGTGCCACCTCAAGCGACTCCTGGTGCTCGTCCTATTCCGGGTCCTTTTTCTTCACCGCCAATGAGTGCTCCCCCGGCTGTAGTCCCTACCAGTGCATCGGGTAATTTCATGAATAATGGGCCGCCTGTATTTTCTGCTGGGGCTTTGGCAGGTCCCCAACGCTTTCCTGCTGCCGGTGTGACACAACCTCCGGTTGGACCTCCTCCAACTATGAGAGCTCCTCCAGGGCCAGCTGGTCCCCAACCCCCCTATCCCATGGCATCTCAAGGAATAATGCAGCCTCCAAGTTCACCTTTTGGAGCCCCTTCTTGGCAGATGCAATCCCAGCAGGTAGCTTTCCTATACATTTGAACTTTATTGTATTTGAATGTTTTTTACCCACAATATTTGCAGGATGAATTGATAAAAAAATGTAACCTATTATTGTATCAATACTACATGGAGCAGTCTTTTTCTGCCTTTCTAAAGGAAAAAGGATTTTGGCGACTACGTGGTCTTTAGCATAAGCAGATTACAAAATAATGGACCTTCTAAGTTTCTCTGTCTTGTGCATAACAGGAAAATGAGCACGAGGTTTTTTGTTCGAAATATTTTTTTTTTTTCAGATAAGAGCTTCTCTATAGTTAATTTGTCAAAATAGCTCAGGTATTTCTTATAGTTAGGTTCGATGGATCTAGTAAGTAATGGTATCTTAACTGTTTTCTTTTAAATTGTTTTGGTATGTATCATCTTTGTAATACTGTTGCCTCTGGTCTTTGTTTAAAACTGACACGATATGATATGTTCTTTATGCTGTGTTATACAACTCTTCTCATTTGTGTCTCACATGAGTTTGGTATAATGTCTTAAAAATACAAGCCTTTAAATAGATTTATGATAATCCTTAATATGTCCTATGTGCATTTATCCATCTTTTGAAAAATTGTATGGATTCTGATTATTGGAATTATGTAGGTAGCACCACCTCCTCCTGTTCCTGGTCCTTCACAGCCTCCTCGGATGTTTGGCATGCCACCACCATTGCCAAATCAATCTATGACTACTACCATATCACCTGCTGTTGGTCAAACTGGAGCCCCTATGGCAGGGCCTTCCAAAATTGATCCCAATCAAATTCCAAGACCTACTCCTGGCTCCTCTGTGATTTTGCATGAAACTCGTCAAGGCAACCAGGCAACCATTCCTCCGGTAGTCATTTGAAAATTACTGATCTATGGTTTTTTCTTCTTTTCAACAAACTAGAGATAGAGAGAAATGACTGTATGTTGAAGTTGAGGCTTACTAAGTACAAATGATGTTCTTGGTCTTTAATATTATAAATTACCTTTTTCCCATTATTCTGGAAAGTCATTTACCTTGCACTACCTTTTTTTGTCCAGCCTGCAACAAGTGATTTCATTGTAAGAGATACAGGGAATTGCAGTCCACGTTACATGAAGTGCACAATCAATCAGGTGATGTCTAATGTCTGCAATGTTATTAATCTTAAGTAAGGTCATGAGAAATGTTATGATTTCTTGGCTTCGTATCTGTATTTTATTGTTTTATAGAGGATGAGCCTTGGTGCAGTGGTGTTCAATTATTGGAAAATGACTCCCACTTGCCGGGAATAGGATGTGTATGTCTGTTTTCCATACACTCCCACTAGGTGGCAGCCTCATGCAATCATGCACCAAGACACCCTCCTTTTTTATTCCTTGATTGTACAGAGTTGTATTTGTGGCTGCGCAAAAGTCTTTTTACTTCTGGTGTAATTTATGATTTGGTTTTTGAAGAGTTTTATCAATATGTTTTCCCTAAGAAGATGCCTGATTCTATTGAGGTGTTCTTCTCTTTTAAAGAAATATCTTTTACTTGAAGTGAATTTTGGTCTTAACAGTAATTTACTGAGGTTCATTACTTTAATCTGAAAATTTAGGGATACCTGTAATTTGTATTGATTTTCTTTTGTTTGCTTTGTTCTTCTTTTAAATGAATTAGGTTCCTTTCACTGCTGATCTTTTGGCAACATCAGGAATGCAATTGGCTATGCTAGTCCAACCCCTGGCCCTTCCACACCCATCTGAGGAGCCTATTCAAGTACTGATTTTTTATTTCTTTTGAAGTGTGCTAGTCGTAGATGTTTTTTGCATTAGTTTGTATTCTTTTTGAAGTTAGGTTAATTCATCTTTCTCAAATGTTTAATGGCCAACTGGTTATTTATGGTGTATTTGTTTGGGGAAAATTTGCATTTATTTTAAGTGTTGTGGAACTATAGCACAAGTTCATTGGAAACTAGAAACGTCCACCTCAAACACCACAAGAAACGACAAACAAAATGGAGGAACAAGAAGGAGTGAATTAGACACCCAATAATTAACATAGTTCAATTAGAGTATTAATAATTCTAATCTACATCCAAGAGCAATTCACTAAAAACAAGATTTTCCTCACACAAATTTTAATAAGAACTTTAGTGATTACAAGTCAACTATGATATAATTAATTATCACTCACAACGTACTCAATGTTACATTACAATCCTCCTTTATGGTGACTAACCATTAGGTCTTCTCCTTGCTTGAGCAGACGACATGCTCATAGACTCATTGTCTAACAACTACATATCCGTTACTAAGGATAATTTAAATTGTTTGTTAGCAACTACTTAGAGGAGAAAGCAATTAGCTAAGTAACAACTCAATTGCTACTTTCTCAATATTGTGAATTCTCACAATGTAATTAATGTTATAATTCTCTAACAACAACCCATCGTCATGCTTTACACAAGGTATCTATATATAGGGCTGCTTAGCTAGTGTATAGCTTAATAGCTGGCCTGTTTTTTGTTCATGGATTTTGGTTGGGTCCCCCCATGAGTTCTTTGTATCTTTCTTTTTGTTTTTAATGGTATTTTTATGTGTTGACAAATGATAGATGTCCTTGGGATGTCAGTCTAGCTGAGATGCCAAGGATCATAGTGATGCCTAGCATGAGATTTTTATTAAAAAAAGGGTATCTATATATGCTATGGGAATATGCCAAACTCTTCTAGGATCATGCTAGGTATCACTCAACAAAATCTGTGACACGTGAAATGTGTGTTTCACACTTGGACTGGTGGAAACACATTAGATGCACTACACAGTTGTCAATGTTGATGGCTTGCAAGATGATCTTCCACCACAAGAGCATACAAGACACACTCCCATCAGGCTGCTAGATGAGACACTCTTAACCAATAGACGAGATGTTGTCTACCAAATGGGTAGAGGAAAATCTTTTTACTAGACAAGACACCTTTCATTCCTTTGGTGTATCATAGGACTTTCACTAGATGATCATCAAAGAGTAGACTACCATGAACTATCAAACAAACTTGTTTAACTGGACAATCTTTGAACAAATTTCCCTAAACAATTTCCACATTAAGGATTCAATTATGAACTAACATCATTTTGGTTTTCTTTGTTTTTTCATAGTGTAATTTTCTGTTTTCTAATATATTTGCCAGTGGGGAATGCTGAAAAAAAAGTTTGACGAGTTTTGATAAGCATCTTCAATTGCTTAAACTTTACACTAATAAGATTAGTGACTGTTGTTGAGCCCATAATTACCAAATCTCTTTTTTTTTTTTGTACAGCTGTTGTGGTGAATGTAAACTATGTTATCGTATTCACTAAATTCACTCTTTTTTAATTCTAAAATATTGCCCCCAATAAAGAATTTGTGTATTTATTTTCTCAGTAAATCTTTTGGCTGAATGCATACTACTTTAGGTTGTTGATTTTGGAGAGAGTGGTCCTGTTCGTTGCTCTCGTTGCAAGGCTTACATAAATCCCTTCATGAAATTCATTGATCAGGGAAGGCGTTTCATATGCAATTTGTGTGGTTAGTATTTTATATCTGCTATCAATTTCTCATCCTTCTGTTTTTTGTTGTCAAACTATGTAAACTGCAAATGACACGTTGATATAATTTCTTATGTTACTTCCCCTTGGAGTGATTAGAGGAGAAATGGGAATTTCTTGTTATTGGCTGGTAAAGAGAAGTTAATCGATGATTTAGTGGTTGGTGGATATTGTTATTTGTATCACAAGTTTATGCTTTTGATGCACTAGTTATTTAATGCTTAGTTTTAAGGGCATGTTTCAAAAAACTTATATAGGCTTATGTTATGAAACAACGCTTCTATGGTGTTTGGAGAAACTTATGAAAATAGCTTATTGTAAATCAGTAAGCTTCTCTTTTGCTTATTTTAGTAAGTTCTCTAGGATACTTAACATTTTTTTTACAACTTGAATACAATTTAACTTTATTCCCTCTTCAGTAAAAGTAGCAAGTTATACTGCAGCACTTAAATTATAAAAACTAGCTCAACAAGCAGCGCTTAATTAAGTTGTTCTCCCAAAAATGTGATAAACACAGTTTAAGCCTGGTGTGTAGCTTATGTAGACTATCATTTTTTTTAAAATTTTGATACGAGAAATTCTTCAAGGTAAAGAAGAAAGTGCTAGATTAATGGAGCAAAGCTGCTTTATTCCTCTTCATATCTGTCAAGGAAAGCCCTTCAAGAAGATTCTGTGCCTTACTCCATTTAGAAATTAATTGGCTAATCTTATTTAAAACCACCTGATGAGCCAATGAAGTGTCATCAAATAATAGCATATATTGTTTGTTTATTCAAAGTTCTCAAGATCCATCACTCACCAAAAAGGATGAAAAATTCCATAAAGGGACAGCAGAAGAACATGTAAGAACAGATTCCGGTCAAGTAGACATGACATATCAGGGTAAAAGTCCTGTTGCACGTGGTCCTACAATGTGCCATAAATATGGACAGTACCTCTGTTCAGCCTTTTACTTAAAAAAATTCAGTGGATTACATCTAAGGCCTCATTATTTTCTCATAATTTTAGCTTTTCTGTGATGGGACTATTCATTAAGATTTTACTTTTTTGTCAATTTGTGGCATTATCAAACATCTTATTGTTAATATTTCTGTTCCAGGATTTAGTGATGAAACTCCACGGGACTACCACTGCAATTTAGGTCCAGATGGTCGGCGTAGAGATGCTGATGAAAGGCCTGAGCTGTGTAGGGGAACAGTTGAATTTGTTGCGACAAAAGAATTCATGGTTAGTTTGTTTGTAAATATACCTGGCTATATAGATGATGAATTTTGGTAAAATATACAAGTTGTAAGAAAAGAAACTAACCTTGAATGAAATCAGCATCAGTTGGATGCATAAGTGAAGTTTTAATGGTTGCTAAATTGATGGTAAGGTAGCAATTATGACTGCCTAAAAGTTGATAGCAGGGTCATTGGATGCTCTCATTTCATCAAAAAAGATTACTGGAATAGTTCATAATAAGATTAATTACTTAAGAGGTAAAAAGGTAATTGAGTCTCTTTTCGCAAGATATTCCTCTAGTTTTTTCCAATAAAAGTTCCTGAATTTTCTCAGGCTAGAGGACAAATTGTTGCTCTTGTGGGATTTGAACGTGCCAACCACTCATATAACCAATAAGTGAGACCTAAATATGTAAACTAGACCCAATATCATCTAAATAAACCAAAGCCCAACATTAAAATTAATTTATTATTTCTACTACCAAATAACAAGAGATTTATCCCACCAGATGAAGTTATTTTATTTCAGCATTTCAATTTATTAAAAATGTTTCTAGTCTGAAATTATGAAGTGAACAGGTAGCAGCTTACTAAATGTCTAAACCAAATAATTCTTGAGCAGTTGTACTTTTGTAATGTATAGGAAATCACCGTCTGCAACAATTGTGTTCTTCATTCTTAATTACATTTTATGCTATTGCTGCGTGTATTATACACGTCTGTTTGCTGCTATTTTAGTCACGTTTCTATGATTTTTTGTGTAGTGGATTGATTATGTGTAGTTGTATATGGTTGGCTTAGTTTATTCATGGGTATAAGCTAATAATAAACTAAGCAGTTTATGCTTCTGCCTGGCACAAGACCTATTTTTCTTTTATTCTTGTTTCTTCATTTAGTGTCTGTTATCACTGGTGTGAGTCACTGTTTTCTGTAGGTTCGTGAGCCAATGCCTGCAGTGTACTTCTTTCTCATTGATGTATCCATGAATGCTGTTCAAACTGGTGCAACAGCTGCAGCTTGCAGTGCAATAAGTCAAGTTATTTCAGACCTTCCTGTGAGTTCTAAGTTTTGGCAACTTAATAATTTATAAAAGACAGTTTGTATGATGCTTAATATTTTCCATTTTTTTTTGTTTCAATGGACTGAAACTCGTTGCTTCATTATGCACTGTTTGAATTGGTACTTCAAAATATAGAAAAGATAAACCTTTAAGATTCTTCCCTCCTTTCTCCACCTGCCTCGAAAACAAATAATGAAACCTCTGAAACAAGTAATGAAATAAAATTGATGAATTGTTTGAACTGGATGGGAAATATTAAAATGCAATTTCCCACTATTAAGTCCTTACAAGGGAGAAGTGTGTGCATCAGATCTTTTTTTTATCCTTTCTCATCCAATGAACCTGAGCGGCTTTAACATATTTCACATTGGTATCATACTTAGCTGATGTCCACTTTAACGGATTCAATATTTTACACCCAAGAAAGACAACAGGAGACTTGGGGAGATAAGGAATATTGAAATGATAATAATTTTGAAAAATGTGTGGCTTGTTTAGGGCTTTTTAGTTGTTTTCAAACTCCTTTTGGTAAACCATTGTCCTGTTTGTGGTCAGTATCTGACAGAATTCCTATTAGGAAGGTTTGGTTTTCTTCTTCAGTAGATTATACGAACATTCCGTAAGGTTTTCTTGGATTTCAGACTCCCTAAATTTTTTAAAATTCTACACAAACCTCCCATTTGTTTTAAAAATGTTACATTATTACTTTGTACATTACAGATGCATTCATTCCTCGAGTTTTAAAAACAATTACACGCACACAAACTTGTTGGACTACATTGACACCCTAATATATCTGGACACATACTTCATACTAAATTTGTTGGTTATATTGCTGTAGGAGGGTCCTCGTACATTTGTGGGAGTTGCAACTTTTGACTCAACAATTCATTTCTACAACTTGAAACGTGCATTGCAGCAGGTATCAATCAAGTACACAATTTAAACATATTCTGATTTTTTTATTTAATTTGCAAGATTTAGTTGTAAGTCCATGTTTTCATGTAGTTTAAATTTGTATGTTCTTTAGAAATACATAATGTTATGTAAAATGAAAGATGGATTTTTTTTTTGTTATAAAAGCCCCCATGATAGATAATTTATATACTACAGTTAACTGGTGTCTGGAAAACTGAGCAATGCTTGGTTTTTTACATCAGATTTTTTTGTTTCTTAGCGGTTAAAGCATGGGTTATCTATTCTTATTTGTTTGTATTGATGTTTTGAATTTGTGACAGTTGTGTTCATTATATCTTAAAAAATATTCCTTTGAGAACTGTTAGATAAATATACTATTTACAGTTCTAACTAACTGTAATAGTTTAGATAACAAGCTTTTTGCATTTTCCAATTTTAAGTAATTGATTCTCGGGCTGATTTTGGAATTCAAAATTTGTAGCCACTGATGCTCATCGTTCCTGATGTGCAAGATGTTTATACTCCCTTACAAACTGACGTAATTGTTCCACTATCTGAGGTTAGATTCAAATATTTCCTCCTTGAATTTTGGCAATTATCCTTGGAGAAAGTATTCACTTGGCAGTATTTAACTTGTTTGCTTCTTTTGCATTTAGTGCCGTGAACACTTACAATTACTTCTGGAAAGCATTCCTACCATGTTCCAAAATAATAGAACCTCTGAATCAGCCTTTGGTGCAGCTATCAAGGTATTGCATTTTGCTTTAAACTTATAATTATCTTTATTTGTTATTTGCTGAGATGGTTGTCAAGATATGATTAATCCTCGAAAGAAGAGAAGGGTAATTAAGGAGCAACCATGACTAAACTGTCTAACTTCTTAACTTGCTGCATTTCTGAGGTTTTATCTACACCCGCTCTCATTTCCTAGTGTATGTTGGATGTCTTTATGATGTAGAATATTTTAAGTTTCATAGGGTATCGTTATGTAATATGCTACAGAAGTTGAAGGGGTTTGTTATTTTATTTTGTTTTGCTTGAGTTTCATTTTGAGTAAAGAAACAGAGTAAAAAAAAAAATTGCTATTGTTTGATTGAGGTGAATGCAAAATAAAGAGATATCTCCTACGAATTTTCTCCTCACAAAGGGTTTCTCTTTCCTAATTGAGACCTGGCGTGGATCTCTTAAAATACATTTCCTCGAATGGTCCCCCTACCCTTCCCTTTTCTCTAGTTGGATAGCTAATCCCTCAGCTAAGTAACTGTTTTAACTTTCAAAACTAACTACTTTGTTTTTCCTTTATTCTTCCAAGCAAATTACTTTTTTTGCTACACTTATCCTTTTCTTCTGATGTAGTTTTTCACTTGTAAATGCCAGTCTGTTCAGTTTATTTAGGAAAATATGCAGAATGGAATTGTTATATAGCTGAGGTAGTCCTCTGTTATCCCTTAGAAACAGAAGTAAAACAAGATCAGAAACAAAAATGGTTTCAATCCCTCGACTTCCTCCCTGCCCTGCCCCATGGGCAAAAGCAATCACTCCGTGAGTGATTCTGTCTCTCCCATTCATCCTTCCCCCTCGTCAATTTCTCCTTGCTTTCTATTTCCCATTCACCTTGCCATTTGGACAATGTTGTTACAGCCGAAAACCCACATCTCTCTTCTGCCCTTTACATACTATTCATTGATTTAGTTCTCTATTTCCTTTGACGTGTGCTTTAGTAACCAAATGTTTTCTAACAAGAACTGGTCCTTCTATCAAAGCTAGATATATCAAAATGTGAATATAAATACATGTCAATGCTTATACTTTTATTTTATTTTTTCTTTTAGGCAGCTTTCCTCGCAATGAAGGACACGGGAGGAAAGTTGTTGGTTTTCCAGTCAGGTGAGTTTCTCAGCTTGTATATATATTAAGTGACTGACCTTCATATTATATAGTTCATGTTATACCAAATTTCTTGCTTGAAAGTATGCATCTGCCACATTTGTTATGTGACCAATTCTTTTTTCTCTTTCTGGGACATGAATTAAGTAAAATTCAGGATCTGAATTAGAAATTACGAATATTCTGAAATGCTCATTATGGTTAAAATAAAAGAAAAATATCTTAAAAAAGTTTTACCAATGTCACAATTTAATTACAAAAATTTAATAAATAAAATAATTAATATGTTTTGTCAATTCAGCATGAAAGAAGTTTTTAGTAAACAACAAGTTGCCAATAAACGCTCTGGCCTTTAAATTTTATTAACACATCTTGAAACAGTACTTATAGTAGTGTTAGAATATTTTTGTTTGTCTTCTGTGGCTAGATCTTCATTTGTATGTTGTTATCTTTCTCTAATCCTGTAATATTTTGTTTGTTTTGTGGTCATCATGTTGTTTTTATCTTAGTCCATTTCTTCCGTATCTACTTTGTATGAGGTTGTATGTTTCTTTTTTTGTCTGACTCATTATTGAGTATGTTCGATGTTTTTCACGCTTTTTGTTTGCTGGCTCCAGTCTTGCCATCTATTGGCATTGGTGCGCTCTCTGCACGGGAGGCTGAAGGTAGAACAAACATCTCTGCAGGTGAAAAGGTATCTGTCTCAATTTGGTTGTTGAATTGTTGGATTTTGTCCTGTATAATATAAAATATATGATTATGTTATTTTTGTCATTTACTTGGTATAAGCACTAGCTTGATAAGTGATGACATGGAATGGGATAAATTCCACGCGTTTGAAAGTCCAATTCTATATCTAGTGATGAAAATGGAAAGGATACCGATTTTCATAGATGCAGCGTTTGATGTTTTAATTTATAATAGAAAAAATGTAAAAGTATTCATTTGCATAACATCTGTTCCATGATTCATCTTGATATTGTTTTATCTGTTCAATTTCAGGAAGCCCATAAATTACTTCAACCTGCAGATAAAACGTTCAAGGAACTAGCAGTTGAATTTGCTGAGTATCAGGTTGATATTGATTGCTTTTTCATGTGATTCAGGGATTACTTTTATGACTGGATGATTTTTGCGTGCTTGTTTGTTGGTCAGCTTGTTATGGATTAGTTAAGTATAATTATTTTGTTATGCTGCAGGTTTGTGTTGATGTGTTTGTGACTACTCAGACTTATGTAGACATTGCTTCCATATCTGTCATCCCGCGGACTACCGGTGGACAGGTATATGTGAATTTTTATGCCTCTTGTTGAAATTATTGATGTGTTATTGCTTTTGATGCTAAATGAGTTGAAGCTCTGATCACTGCTATTTTTTATATTGATCAGATGTTTTGTTGTAACGATGGAAAAATCAATTATTTTATTATATTTCTACTACTACAAATGATACAAGTTGCCCAGGCTTCACCAATAAATCTCCCTTTTTACGTATGCTAGAGACACTATTAACCACTTTCTGGAAATTCTTAATGAAGGAAATGTAGTTCAAGGGGAAAATAATTGAAAATCATATCAGAAGTATGTAATAAGTAGTTTTTTCAATGAAAGAGGAAACATTACGTGTAATCCTAAAGGGTTTTCTAATGATACCATCTTCGATGAGGATTCTATGATTGTTCACAAGTCAAAAGTGGAATATAGTGTGTTTTATTCTTCATCAACATTTATTACGTTCATTCTATTAGGGACATGAGTTGATTATGCTAAAAATATGATTTGGTTACATTAAATAGGGAGATATGATACATTTTGATAGAGAAATATCTTACGAAATATTTCCCATTATTAGATATTGATTTGGTTCATTATTATTGTATCTCTTCATTATAAATAGGAATACTCATACATGTACCCAACACGTGACTTGTTTGTTATTAATCCTTTCAACACATTCCATCATTTTTCAATAATTTGTTTTGTTTACTAAAAAGTAACTTCTCACTTTTTTCCAGGTCTATTACTATTATCCCTTCTCAGCTCTTTCTGATACTGCGAAACTTTACAATGATCTTAGATGGAACATCACTAGGCCACAAGGTTTTGAGGCTGTAATGCGTGTGAGGTGCAGTCAGGTAGTCTGTTTGTTTCACTTTCTTTGGTACCTTTTCATTCAACAAATAGGTTCCACAATTTTCATATTTGTTCTTTTGTCAGGGTATCCAAGTGCAGGAATACTATGGCAACTTCTGTAAACGCATCCCAACTGATGTTGACTTACCTGGGGTTTGTATAATTTTCAAGATTCCAGATATAATTATATGCATGTGTGTATAGACATTGGGCATATCTTTACTTTATCATTGTTTGTGTATTAACACATTAATGATTAAAGATATTTAGATCTGTTGGCAGTTTTAATTGTGTAATGTAACTTGTTCATATATGCCAAATCATAGTTCAGATATGATTAAAATGTTTAAACTGCTAGGATTAGTCCTCTTTTAAACAAAACTATTAGAATTTGTTGTGTAGAAGTGTTCCATAATTGTTTAAGCTTGCTGCATTCTGGATAGATGTAATCAATATTATCACCAACTAGACTTGTGCTGTTTCAGATTTAGTTAATATTTTTGGATTGTCCATAAATTATGGATATGTAACTGAAAACAGCAACCTCCATGTCTAATTCACCTTATCCCTCCTTTTATGAGATAATTAGTTAGTTAGTTGGTGACATCCATCATTGTATGTTTCATTCTGTAAGAGTAGTTTATTACATTTCTGTAGCTTATTAGTATTTTAGAAGAGCTTTTGTAGTCTTGTATTGTTGCTGTAAACAAAAGTTCATAACTTGTACGAATCTCAGAATGATCATTGGAGTTTTTTTATCGTAAGTTGTTTTCAATATGGTATTGGAGCTTTCTGGTCCATAGCCAGTCTTCTGAAATGAGTTTGTTTTCAAAACTGATGAAAATATGCGCAAGTTTGTTGTGAAAAAATTACTAACGTCTATTGATATGATGCTTCTGTTTTTTTTTATTATTTATTTTTTATTTTGTTACTTATTTATATGATTATATGGAATGAAATATAGATATAGTGTAGCATTATAGATACTGCTCCGGTACACCCAAATGTTCGCATCACTTAGTAGTTGAAGCCAATGCCTATTTATATATATACCTTCCTCCCTTAACCTACTAATGCACCTTTTAAGAACGAAACTGTGATGGAGCCAATGCCTAATAAAAAGAGCATCAAAAGCAAACACTTATTCCCCTAATCCTTGACTTTGGGCTTATGTTCCGGTATGGTCAAATGTTTAACATTGTTTAAGAGTCTAGGGCTATTCATATACACCGTCTTCCCTTAACCTATGGAAGCTTCTTTTAATAGTAAAATCATGACAGAGCTACCGAGTTCCAAAAGCAGAGAATATCTTAAATAATTGACTATTAAGCAATGTTATCTTAGCAAACTTGAGGTTTGAACACATATCATCAGAAACATTAATTTCTATTTCAGATCTCTACTCAAGACTTTCCTGTCACTAATAATTAGTGCAGTTAGTTTCATCCATTTCTGTTTCCCATCGATAGCAATGCTTGAAAATTCTACCTACCACACATTTTTTCCATTCCAAAAGATTGTACAAAATTGAGGGCCAAGGGAAGGAAGTTAATTTGAAGATATCTGTTTAGTTGTCTTTAGGATTTGGAAAGCCATCATCGTTGATTATTAACTGGTTTATCAAAATCTTTTACGTACTAAAGAATTGAAGTGCTGGAGACATTAATTTTATGTACTTTTTTATAGTTGTGGGTTAAACTGGGGGCTAATTTTGTTATATTTCCGTTCTATTTTACTGAACTGACTTGTTTGAGTGGATGCCATCTATCAACTTACTAAATTTTACATCTATCAACATAGAAAAGATGTGGGGATGGTGGTATTGCTGGATCAATTTTCCATGAATTACTTATAGGGCTAGTTTATTTAAGATTTTTTTCACCGAAGAAACACTTTATTGGATCACATTTTTTGGTTTCTCGTGCGTTTTGTTTCAACTTTCCAAAATAATTAGAAACTGAAAAGAATTGGAAGTTTGATTATAGTCAAAAGCTATATATAACTGTTTCTCATAAAATCAATTACTTATATTGAAGATACCACATTGACTGGGGACTGGAAATAGGGCAAGACTATAATTTGTAAGTGGGGGTGCAATTTTAATCTTATAAATTAATTTTATAAGATTGAGTTAGGCATAAACCCACTTCATTAGATGGTATCATAGCTATTTAGAGTCTATCCTAGTCAAGTTCCTTGGGGCTTTTGGGCCATCGTTATCAGGCTTCTATTAGACTACCCACAAATATCTAATCCCATGCTCTAGATATTCATTTGTCGGTGTGAGGAAGTATGTTAGAGATCCCATATCAAGTAAGAATAAGGCTGAATTATAACATACAAGTAGGATGCAATCCTCACCTGTTTTGCGAGATTGAATTAGGCATAAACTCACTTGCCAAGAACTTATTTTTTTAAAAAGTTATTTTTCTGATACTAAAAATATTAATTAACTTTTAATCTCTACAAAATAGCATTTAAATTATTTAATACCAGAGTAAATGCTTTCTAAACTGTAAACAAGACTTGCCCATTTGGTATGCTGTCTGTCATGTTTATGACTTACCATGCCAGTTTTTCTTTGTTGACCAAAAGTAGAATTAATTAAAATACTTTGAAATGCTTAACCTGTGTCCTAATTGTTCTTTTGTGCAGATTGACTGTGACAAAAATTTCATGGTAACTTTGAAACATGACGATAAGTTACAGGATGGATCAGAATGTGCTTTTCAGGTACTAGGAAAGTTTACTGCTCAACTTTATTCCAAGGGGTTTATGTGCAGTCACCCTACTTGGAAAATTGTGTCACTGTGAAAATATTCTACTGTTGTTCTGATTATATATTCTCTTCAATTCTTCAGTGTGCCCTTCTTTACACAACTCTATACGGCCAAAGAAGAATACGTGTGGTGACCTTATCTCTTCCTGTCACTAGTATGCTCAGTAATCTGTTCCGTGCAGCTGATTTGGACACTCAATTTTGCTGTTTCTTAAAACAGGGTATACATCTTTCGTGATTATGCATTTACCTTACGATTATTCTGTTCATGACTATTCTTTTTGCCAGACTGTTGTTAACAGCTCTGCTGAATTTTGTTGGCTTTATATATTGTAAATGATTCCATGGTGTATCATCCTGTTTTATTGTAGATAGTGTTTACAGGTATAATTTTTGGGTGGAGTTTTAACTATTTTTTTCATGCAGCTGCTAATGAGATTCCTTCAAAGCCACTCCCACTTGTTCGGGAACAAGTGACAAACCTTTGCATCAATGCACTATTTTCATACCGTAAATTTTGTGCAACGGTGTCCTCATCTGGACAACTTATTCTCCCTGAGGCACTGAAGCTTTTGCCCCTGTACACACTTGGTATGTATGAATTTTCATGCATTGCAGAATTTTTCTGATGAGCAGCGCTGTGGAACTGAAGATATTATTTGTAACAGTTTATTCATATGCTGCATTCTACCTTTTACTTAACAGATAATCTTTAACCAATTTTCTTTTTATTTATATTTGTATGTTTTTACGTTTCCACTCCTGCATTTATATGTCACTAACAAGTGTGACCAAAATTGGGATAATACTGCATTTCTAGAATATTTTATTGTATAATAATACTCTGGTCATTGACTTGAGCAATATTTTCTTTATGATGGTCCTTCTGTTTTGAAGGTAGTATCTTGTTTTAGTGAATTGATGATTACTGTCAAAGCTGATATACTCTCGCTTGATTTGTCAATGGCCAGATTAATGAATGAACTTGAAACTTTGACATATGGTCTTCTAAGAAGGCCCCTATAAGTGGGTGCTAATTCCATTGTTCATTTCTTTTTCAGCATTAACTAAGAGTACAGGGTTGAGAACGGAGGGGAAAATAGATGAACGGTCATTTTGGATAAATTATGTGTCCTCTATCTCTGTTCCATTGGCAATACCACTTGTGTATCCTAGGATGGTGGCTATCCATGATCTTGAATCAAAGGTATATTGATAAATCATGTCAAAAGAATATATAAAAAAATCATGATATTAGCAATATGGTGCAATATTACATATTAGCAATTATTTAATCAGAACATAATAATGTAATGAATTTTGAAAATGTTATTAAGTTTTTATTTTTGAAAATAGGAATGTGGTGCAAGCCATTTAACTTGTATGAAAATTTGTTACCATAGTATTGTAAGTGTTGAAGAGGGTGACATGTTTTTGACGAATTCGTTATATGTTTTGTACCAATGCCTGTTAACCTAGACCTTATATTTATATTACTTGTTGAGGCACTGATAGATTTTTTATAAATAGCAGGAAGATGAAGATTCTGTTATTCCTGCCTTTCTTCCTCTTTCTAGTGAACACATTAGTGATGATGGAATATATCTTCTTGAGAATGGTCATGATTGTTTGATATATGTTGGAGACTCTGTGAATCATGACATTGTGAGGAAACTGTTTGGCGTTGCTACAATTGACGAAGTCACTACTCTGGTAATTTGCTTGCTTTCTTGTCTTTCCCTCCTGGTGTCTGTCTAACAAGCATATTGTCAAATTCTATCCCTAGCAGTGGGTGTTTTCAAGGAAACTTCATATCATCCTTAAATCATACCTGATGGATAATAGTCTATAATGACACCTTCTAGTATGCTGAAAGAAAGTTGGTTTAATCATGTTGCTTTAATGAGCTTTTTATTTCAGACCCTGCTATTCTAAGTTAACAATTATGTTTTATCAGTTTGTATTGCAGCAATATGACAATCCATTATCGAAGAGGTTAAATGAAGTGGTAAATGAGATACGGCGGCAAAGATGTTCCTACCTCCGGTAAGCTATTTGTTTTGGGAATTATTGCTTATTTCCGACCTATTCAAATAAATTTCCGTGTGATTTGATGACTAAATAAAAATGTATGTTTTTAATACTTTCTATATCTGTACAGGCTAAAGCTCTGCAGGAAAGGGGATCCATCAGGTCAGTGCATTAGATAGAATGATTGTGTAAACCTGATTGCTCAATGCATACTGGATTTTAGCTATTAGCATAACATATGGAAGTTAATTTTGCACATAAGACCACGTAGATTTATTTGCCAATTCTGTTTGCAGTGCTTCATTTTTTTTTTAATGTCTTCAAAGTTTTCGATTACATTGTCTTCAACCATGTTGCCTATTCTTTTTGGCAATATTTGCTTCTTGAGCCCGTGCTCTATATTTTCTTGGAAAGCATTGCTTCCAGTACCCAATGTTCAAAATTCACGGGTGTCCACTTGAGCAAACTTGTTTCTTTAAAAGAAATACTCAGCTTTTCTTTTCTCATTTCAACTGAGCATTTTACTTCACCATCTTTTATAAACTTTGTCCCCAAACATTCTTTCTTATTTTTATACATGCTCAATGGTTGATTTCTCTTGGCAAATTCCAAGGATGATGCTCTACTACGTGAAACTTTTCTGGATTGGTTTGTCATGGAGTGGTATTTGTAATTTTGGCGGTAGAATATGTTGATTGAATTCATGATCTCTCTTTTCTAGTATTATTGCATGTTATTGGGATTGCTTAAGTCAGACGAGCAAAGCCGATATTTTTTATAAAACACCATTTAGCTAAGAATATTATCTTCAAGTTCAAAAGATATAAAGTTTGTGTATCAATAATGTTGAGTAAATTTACAACTTGTCTGCTAAATTCATAAAAGAATATTTTTGTCAGGAAATCCTAAAAGATGCTGCATTGCTTGCTAAGTTTTGTTGTTGGTTTGCTAGGCTTAGACTAGGGAAGTATTCAAATAGAAGAAAGAAATCTGTAGACAATTGTTGTGGTGGTCTACATTGTTCTTGATTTTTTAACTTAATGTATGTTATGTACTATTCGTCAGGAATGTTATTCTTCTCATATATGATAGAAGACAAGAGCGCAGGTGGCTTCTCCTATGTAGAGTTTCTTATCCATGTTCATAGGCAAATTCAAAATAAAATGACATCATAAAGAGTATATGGCAGCTTCATTTTTGCAAGCTTTTAGACCTAAAAGATAGAGCAAGCCCCGAGTATAGGTGAGATTCTGCGTATTTCTGCGCATTCAAATGTCTTGAGTTTGTCAGAGGAAAACCATGCGACACATTTTGTCAAGTTTTGTTGATGTACATTGTATAAGATAATGATGGTGATAGTTGGATTATCTGAGAAGTTTTTTATTTTTTTGGGTTCTACTGTTACCCGACATATCAAATTTTATGGCCAATTGTGTTTTAATGTCAAATATTGATTGTGTCATCATTTTTAATAAATTGAGAGGACAGGAGTAGTAGACTAAGGACAATAATTCCTTCGCAGCTTGTATGAAAATATCGATTGACATTCATTTTAGATTCAGTGCTAGACAGTTAAATCTATACTTGAAAAGTATGAAATTAAAATGAAAAATTGAGCAAGAACAAAAGTTGTTTTATAATAAATTGAAACGCATAGCATAGATTTATTGGTTGGAGAATGACAATAGATCTTGTTTAAATTCTATAAGATGTAATTGTTTTATTAACATTTGAATTCCACAGACTGCGCTGAATAGAATGCTGGTAGATAGTAGTAGACACATGGTTTTTTCAACATTTTGAAATGTTCGTTTCTTTATTAACCTTAAAAGTTATGAGAATAACATATGTCTAAGAGGGAAATAAGGAAAAGACAGAATATCGAACTTGTTTTTAAAATGTTAATTTGAGTAATTGATAAAATTTGTTAGGATTTTGGTGTTTGTTTTAAATCATATAATTTTACATATAAGTTCTTCTAAATTTGTAATTATAATGTCAATTTGAGCAATTGATCAAATTATTCAGGGTTTGGTGTTTGTTTTAAATCATATATAAAGTCCATTCATATATATGTTTCATCAATTAAATCTATGATTAAAAAAATTGTTTTAACCTCCCTATGATGGATTTTTAAATTAAAAACACAAGTGCAATTAAAACTCAAACAGCAGCAACTTTTGAAGTGAATATGTATCAATGAACAATCAATAATAACAAGTCTTATCTTAAAATTATCTTTAGATTCATAGTTAATTTTTCCTTAAAAACCATTTACATTTAATACTTCTACAAACAAGAGGAAGATAAGTTAAAATCCAAGTTTTATTTGCTTTAAGAGAGTTCATCTCATTATTATTAGCTTCTTCTAAAAGAAGAGTATCAATTGATTTCATTGTTTTACCATAAGATCATCTCAAGTCAAAATGAATAAAATATAGGACCAAAATCTTTGGTCTTTCTTCTTCTTTTGCTCTTTATAAATTCATTTTGAACACTCTATTAACATTATGATTAGGAGGTAAAACAGAAAGGAGGAACTTCACAAATAATACTATACTAAAAGACAAATTTGAGCAAATATGTATTAGAGTAGAGATACACAAAAAAATTTAGTCAGTCATGCATATATAATAACAAGTAAAAACACAGTCAATTATAAAACTAAAAATAAGAAAATAAAATAAAATAGAAAATTACAAAAATATAAAATGTAACTATAAAATTATGAAATACAAAATTACAAATTACAAAATTATAAAAATATATATAATTTCATAATTACAAAATTATAAAATATAAAATTATAAAATTATATGATTATAAAACTATAAAATTATAAATTTTATAATTTTGATTTTTTGTAATTTCATAATTTTATAATTATATATTTAATAATTTAATAATTTATATTTTTTATTTTAAAATCTATAATTTTAATTAAGTTTAAAAATGATTTTCGTTGAATTTAATAAATATTTAGAAAGAATTTTCTCATCACAGTCTCTTTTAATAAAATAGTATCCGACAGCATATAAGGAGAGTGATAAGCTAAGATGATGGTCCCATTACAAACTTAACCAAAACATTTAACTTTACAGATTCAATTAAATTTTGTAAAAATATCAAAAATTCAATGAAGCGCAAAAAACTATTATAGAATCAAATAAAAATTTTCAAATTTATAAGATCCTCAAAATATAATTAAATCTTTATTTTATTAACCTTTTACACAATATTGTATCTTATAGTTATTATTTTTTTTTGTAGTTGTTATATTTTTTGGCTTAGAAATGATGGAGAACTTTGGAGATTTTATATAAAAGGACAACTGTAAAACTTAAGGACTTATATTCTTTTACTTAAATTAGATTTTGTTATTTGGTCTGGAACTCGAAAGCCATAACAAAGATTATTTAACAAACTTCTCCACGATTATTCTCATAAAAGCGTGAAATCTAACTATGTAAAATTATTGTTCTTTTCTTTTGGAGAAGTTGTTATATTACAAATAAAACTATTTTTTTTTTGTTAATTTTCGAATAGTTAATACAAATATTTTCTAATGCTTAATGACTCCCCGAGTTCCAAAATCTTTGAGCCTTAAAAACTTCAGTTGGACAATAAAAGTAATAATTTACGGAAAAGAGTTCAAAATATTAAGTGCTAGTCAGCTTAAAAAAAGAATATAAGATTTTCCACAGCATGTAATCACACCAACGCAATGTAATTCTTGGTAAATTCTTAAAGCTAAGACATGCAATGTAATTCTTGGTAAATTCTTAAAGCTAAGACATGGCAACTTCAAATAACACTGATTAATTGACGTATTAGTATTCATAAGGGATTCTCTTTGTAAGGCCACGAAGGAAACGAGTAAGAGCCTTCTTAGCACCAACTGTTGCTGTTTCTATTTTTTTCTCCTCTTCTTCATTTTCAGCCTTCATTTCTTGAGTAATGTGCACTCTTCGCACAAGCTTTCGCAACTCCTGTTTAACATATTATACTTATAGCCAATAAATATCACAGCAGAAAGATTGTTTTTGGAAGGGGTCTCTATGACAATTTTTGTACATAATATATAATATAATTTGGACTCACTGTTGTTATTTTTTGTGTTGTTCTTCTAATGTGTTTTCAAAATACCTTAATAGTCACTGATTTTGAAAATGTAAAATATATTAAAAAATATTTAAAGTAACAACATATTGTATTTTTAGGATAATAGCAAAAGACAACACCAAAAACTCAGTAGAGAATTTGGATTCATTTGAAATAAGCTCTAGAAAATAATTCCCATATCATGTTAAGATAATGTATGAGTCACAATTGATCAGAATTTGAAAGCACAACAAGTACACAGATTTACACTTTTCGATTTAGCAAAGAGTCTTACCTGACGATCAAATTCAACTCCTTGGACTGAATAAATTTCATTGGTGATTTCAATGTCCTTACTGATCAGACCATCAAACCACCTTGTCACCTGTTCATCGTGCCAATTGGATTCCTGAAAAAATGCTCCAAGAATAAGAATACACCTCAAGGAAATAATAATTATTACATCATAAGTAAATACAACACACAGATTTAGCAAACAACACGCTAATGTGAGAGAGTGAGTTCAAGTATGAATGTTGAATGCATACCTCCTGGTTCTCCTCTGATTCAGATTCAACCAAGCCATCTTCATCATCATCTTCTGGGTCATCAGACCCTAAGCCAGTTAAAGCTTGCAACTCTTTGTAATCTGAATCTTTTGTCGCTTTAACTAATCGATCCATTAACTCAGGATCCACATCCCGTAGCAATTTCCCTGAGACAATTTATGTATGAAGAACATGAATCTGCACTGCAGGATATACATAATGTCAAATCAACTTACCACATATATATCAATTAGCAACAGTAATCTAATCTACCCCAATTGGCGGCAAATGGTACGTTAACAAAGTAACCAACATGAAAAAATCGATTCATACTGATGCAAAACAAAATGGAAAGGGCAGAAACAACACATATGTTATCCAAAAAAAATATATGATATGATGCTCAATCATGGTTTTAATGTTTGTTATCATCATCGTAAATGCATAATGCATTGAACCAAATAGAATTGAAATGCTCTGGAAGCAATTAATTACCAATATAATTGAACTGCCTCCGCCTTCCTTCACGGACATCAGGTCCCAGTCTCTGTGGCAAAACAACAAACACCTTCTCTTCAACAATAGACTAATCTACAATAACTATTATACGACCTGTCAAGTAAATACATAAGATATTCCCATTGTCATGAATATGGTACAAAAGAAAAGAAAAAGGCACCTTAACGAGCATAACAGCTTCGAACACAACTTGGTCCAAGGAAGCGACCCTGCAACAACCCAACATAAAGCACACGGTTTTTCAGCAAAGGTGGGAACTTTGCGAAGCGGGCATTGAGGAAAAGGAAGAGGGAATAATGGAAAATGAAAAAAGTGACCGAAAACCTAAGGATGCGTTTGATTTGTGGAGCGGAGAAGGAAGCCAAGTCCATCCCCCACTTGACAGCGCGCTTGGCTTCTCGCTTCAGCTCGTTCCGGCTCTTCTTGGCCTCGAGATCCGCGTCAGAGGTGGTTGGTAGTGGAGAGTTGAGTGTTCGAAGTTTAGGACGAGACGAAGCGAGCATGGCAAAGGAGAAGCGGTGAGAGATTGGCGGTGTTTTAGATGTGGTGGTGTGAGGTAGTGGAGGAGAAAGAAGGTGGTGGTGGTGGTGGTGATGGAGGAGGAGGGGAAGGGTGACACAAGTGCGGTGGTGGTGGAGCCATGGCCACTGTCTTAGGGGCCTTACCACTTGGTGGGTCATGTGTCTTGTGAAAATGGTAACACTTGATGAAGCTGTGCTTCAATGGAAGTGGTTTTTCAGGCCTATGAATGTGTTGGAACAGAGAAGCACCACCAAAAGAAAATGTCTAAGAAGATTTTTAAATAGACAGAGTGAAAATGTCTAATCCCGATGGTGAGCAATGTACAATTGAACGTAAATAATGACTTATATACAAGTTAGTACCGACCAAACTAAAACAGATATTTTAATCACAACCTAACACCCTTTTCTGATTAAAAAATTTTTACAAATGGAAATCAAGAACATTCAGGGATGTTCTCATTTCATTGAACCTCTCGTACTTCAAAGCTTTAGTCATGACATCATCTAATTGAAGTTCAGTTCTGCAATGCTTCAATTTGATGCTTCCCCTGTTAACTTGATCTCGCAAAAAATGGTATTTAGTGTCGATATGCTTGCTTCTTCCGTGAGACACTGGGTTTTTGGCTAGATCAATAGTTGATTTGCTATCCACCAGTAATTCTACAGTGTCATCATTAAACATCTTCAATTCTTTGAGTAAAGTCGTGAGCCATAGTGCCTGGCAAGCTGCAGAACATGCAGCAATGTATTCTGCTTCACAAGTGGAGAGGGCGACCACCGTTTGCTTCTTTGAACTCCAAGATATTGGAGATCCAGACAGCAGGAAAACTTGTCCTGAGGTGCTTTTTCTGTCAGTTGCATCACCACTCCAGTCAGAGTCCGAATAAGCTAGCAGTTGTAGGTGATCACCTTCTTTGCTTTGATGAAGAAAAATAAGACCATATCCTAGGGTGCCTTTAAGATATCTCAGAATGCGTTTAGCTGCAACCAGGTATGATTGTTTAGGGTTGCTTAGAAATCTACTTACAATTCCAACGCTGTAGGTGATCTCGGGTCTGCTATGGCATATGTATCGTAGGCTTCCAATCATCTGCCTATATAGAGTTTCATCCACCGAGACTTTAGTTTCATCTTGTATAAGTTTCAAGCTAAGCTCCGCAGGTGTTGCTGCTGGATTACAATCTATCATGTTGAACTTCTTTAACACTTACAAGATATACTTTCTCTGATGCATGATAATTCCTCTCCTATCATAAGCAAACTCCAGTCCTAGAAAATATGATAAGGCACCCAAATCAGTCATTTCAAATTCTCTTTTCAGATCTTCTTTCAATTGATCT
>Ga0214543_1005241_pt1 | contig 24034 bp, 13 predicted proteins | sample CNSS2metaG_FD_160094 | JGI IMG/M metagenome (GOLD analysis project Ga0214543, IMG submission 160094) | Root nodule microbial communities from cowpea collected in UCLA plant growth center, Los Angeles, California, USA - CNSS2 | ecosystem: Host-associated > Plants > Roots > Nodule | place: USA... | reverse complement strand
ATATTTAGATCAATGTAACCCAAAATGTATTTATTTACAAAAGTAAGGTAAAATTGAGGATTAAGTAGGTTAAAAGTTTTGGAAGAGATGATTTTGCTAATGAAATATAGCTTGGATAATGGTAAAAATTAATATTATCAATACACAACCTACGAATAATTATCAATATAACCGAACAGAAAACATCTAGTCATAGTCACACCACATCAAATCCATCAATACAAGCAAAGTATTAAAACTCACAAACACTCATAAAACATAAGATTTAGGCTAGCTTCCATTACTTGACCAAACTGCACAAACAACCCTAAGATAGTTCAACACCTTTAGCTTCACAAGATGTTCTATCTACACATAGACACATCACAAAGGTGATCAAGACATACCTTTATGATCACTAATTAGTAGAGATTCATAAGGAAGGTTAACTCCTCACATGCAACCAAAGGAGAATGACATGCAAGTCATAACAAAGAAGACTCATAGGAAAACAAGCAGAAGCTTAACTTACACGTTTGAAGAAACTAATTAGACAAAAAGGAAGAGTTTGCCAAGAGGATCACCCTAGTAGTCTCTGATCTTCAAACAGACGAACAGAGAAGAAGAACTCATAGAGAGAAGTCAGAGAACTCTAGAAAAGTGGTTTCTAGAGAGATGATGTGTTATAAAATAAAGAAAATTGTTTCTAACAATTCTATTTATACTAAAAGCTTTTAATAGTAAAATAATCAAGTCCCAATATTTTTAAACCACTATCACTTCTAAAATGAAATTTTCTAGGTTTTTACATTCTCCCCAGTAAGACAAACTTTCTTCCTCGAAAATTCACTCATTAGGTAGAAGATACAGACATACTCTCCTAATTTCTCTTATAACAACTACCTAGACTTGCTTGACTTACCTTTCTAACACTCTAACTTACTGAAAAATATGCCTTTGTGTTATGTGTTATGGTTTTCGATAATGTAGATTAGTTTGACCACTATCCCCCCTAAGATAGGTTCTTAACCTTCGTTCCAAAAGCTTGAATGATCCTTTACACCTGACCAACAATTTGTATCTGCTATACAAAACTCACCTTCCATGTGCTCTCCTCGACCTCTTGTAGGTTTTACAAAAATCTACAGATAACCTTGGTTCTAAATCTTAAACATGCTAGATATCAATTTCACACCATCGTATTCCCATCTTGAAGAATCACTCGACTGACTTAATCATACGTGACTTTGACATACTGACAAGATGTGAACACTCTTGATCACCCTTATCCATAACTACCCTCATAACATCATACTTTTCTATTGACTCGGGTAGTGGTTAACACAATCCATAACACTGTTACCACCCTTCCAAACTGGAATTTTCAACCAATTTTTAATCTTACATCGTCAAACCAAGAACTTGAACCCTTTTTTCCATTTAAAGATCTACTATCACCTTCTCACTTCTAGGTTGAAACTCCAACTTGAAACCATAACTCAGTTCATCCCCTTCGACTCTTACCCAACTTCCTTTGTGCAAATTCATACTTCTAGATTTTGATGATCATTGAGCACCTTTAACTAACCTTCATAAAGATGACACATCCATTGTTTCGAGGAACTCCTTACCACATCAAGCACCAAGTCATGAGTAAGATATCTCTTATCATGCACTCCCACTATTGATAAACATATCCCACCACCATTTTGTTGCTCCACTCTGATTAGCAAACATTCTCACATCTGGTGTGTTGAGTCACAGTATATCTGAAAGGCTTACCTATGCCAAGAATGATCAACATTGAAGCGTCGATCAAACTCTTCTTCAACATCTTGAAGACTCTCTTCACACTTGAGGAACTTGCCATAAAAACTTGATAACACCAATAACCAACTTGAAATTCCTTACTTAAAGTCACTCTTAGAACTTTCTTTCTTTCATCATATTTCCACTCATAATTATCCCTACTATCTTAACATACAACTACTTCTCCTTCCAGATTCATTAGATTGTATTTCTCACAGTGACGTACACCACGATTAAACCACTACTTTTCTAACAACTCCTTCACATGTTGTCTCTACTCCACACTCTCAATAGAAACCATCCAATAAGGGACTATTGACATTGCTTCTTCTTTAGACACAGATGCAATAGTGAACCTCATCACTTTTAGGTGATAGATCTATTGTCTATTTTAGAACATAACCAAGAAATTCTCCACAATTGAGATCCTTTGCTAGATAAACACTCATACATGTAAAACTTTGTCTTCACTTTCCAACATGTTCCTCTTTTGATGCACAACTACTTACTCACTCTCTTAAAACTGTTGTTGATTAAGTGTATCTAAAATGTTTTTGATGATGTCCATAATAGCATGACAATGGTTAACATGACATGTATGTAATATCCTGAAAATGTTAATCTGCTGCCCCGATAGTCGACTAGCCAATTAATGTAGTCGACTAGGCTCGTGCTGACAGCAACTGATTTATAAAAATAGACTCTACACCTGCTGTTAACAGAATGGTTCAACCCAAAGAAAGAAAGAAAGGTGTGACACAGGTTCTTGGAGCAATCTTGGAAGATCCTCTTGAGAATTCAAGACACATCAAATTTGGCTTTGCAAGAAGAAGAAAATTCAGACTTGGAAAAGGTGTACTCAATCTAATCTTTAGGATGTGTTCTTGTGTTCTAAGTATAGTTTGAAACTCTCTATTTTACTATTTTCTGGTTAAAGCAAGTGTGTGTGATAGCCTTACTGTTTTTTGTTGTTAAAGCAAGTGTGTGTGATAGCATTGCTATTTTTGTTTGTTGGAGCAAGTGTGTGGAAGCCTTGCGTGTGTGTTCCTTTATCTTAGAATTTAGATTTATCAAGTGTATTTGTAAATTTTGAAATTCTTGTGATATAATGAATATCTCTAGTTGTGGTTTGCTAGATGAAACTGGATGTAGATTCTTAAGAATCGGACCAGTATAAAAATTTTGTGTGCTTTATCTCTTTCTCTCTATATTTTGTCATAGTATAAATGCTCCAAAGATTAAGCATCAAACCACACTATTTCAATTGATTCAACAAGCAAAGGTTTTTATCAAAACAATTTCAAAAGTGCTAAAACTGGGCAAAATTTGTTAATACCAATTCACCCCCCCCCCCTCCTGGTTGTGAAATATTGGTGCATCAATTCTAACAAAAACAATGAACAACGCTTCCTATGATACCACAATCCACAAGAATAAGATTGGAAAACAATCAAGTCACCCTTGAGATTATGCTCTAAACTTGCAAAAGGAAACAATTCATATAAACTTTGAATTTGAATCCTTTGATCTTCACAAGACATGCCACACACTCAGCAATTTTCACCTGGATGTAACTATAGCAAAACCACCAGCTCAACTCATACTCTCTCTTACAAACAACCACAACTCATTTATCATGTTGACAACACCAAGAGGTATACGACCCTAAACAAAACCAAAACCCTTGGTCCAAGCACCACCTTTGTAACCTATATCTTTGAATTAGACCATTCATACTAACCATATTAGCATCATCTATCATAAGCATCCTTTTTTGCTACTCAAGACTTTTCTTCTCCTTTTATCATTTATCGTGCTCCGCCGTCACTAATTTTTCCTTTCCCACAAGATCAAAGTTAACAATGCACTTAATCTTCCAACACTTGAAATCCTTTACCTTAGTCCAAGGTCAATTCTTCTTCTCATGTGAACCACTTTCCTTGAAACATCCATGTTATTCCCAACTTTGATGTTGTTACCTACTAAGACAATCCAATCATCTCTTTCTGACTATTGAACCTAGTATGAAAAATTTATGACACTTCATTCTCATCAAAAGATTGCCTTTCCCCTTGCTTAGGAAACACCATTCCACCTCACTTATCCTGAAGGTTTACTTCATCTTGGTTTCTTCTTCCAAATATTGATTCCTCTTCATTCACTTTAGGGTTCCCATATCTTATTCAGCTTTAACCTCTACCTACCACCACTTTCCACCTTCAAGCCTCAAACAAACCCAATATGTATAAATAAGTTGATTTCTTAAACCTTGCTACACAAACGTGTACTGATATGTTCCTCTATTCTAACCTTTGGACTTAACTCCTTTTGTAAAACTTATGGTATCTTATCCTAAGAACTTGTCCATGAAGCTCCCTTAGTCTAAAAGTTTGTTGCTGAACTCCAACATCTTTGCCTAGTCTACTTAACCTAAAACTTAGCTTTACTCACTCACTGACATATATTAACTTCATATCTTTGAAGCAAAAAGTTGTCCCAACCTTCGTAAAGGTAAGCAGGTCAAGTCGACCTTGAATTTGCATTCATCTACCATTATACACACTAAACACAAACCATATAGGTGCAAACATGACAAGCATATAGGCATGCAAAGAAAAACTCGAACATCTACTGACAGCAAAACCTTTTTTCTGACACTCTTCTTTCCCCAAAACATTAAAATTAAGAAAGGAAAAATATCTATGATTTGGTCATGACTGTGCACCCTCATTACTTTATCAAGACATTTTCTGATCTTAATACTTCAAGTTTCACAAACAAAATCCACTAAACTTGAAAACTTAAACCCGCAAGACTTGACAAACCCACAACCCTTAAGTCATCCTAAGGACAAACTGCCTTGATACCATTAATGAAACATCCCATTTTAGTAGTATAAAACTAATAAAATAATACATTTCATAATAATAAACAAAGGTAGAGTAACATAATAAGAAGTATATTAATAAAATCCTTTAAAAGTTCACACTATAAAAATATACCATTTATACAATAACAACAAAACTTCAAAAATATCCCTATATCGAATGTATTAACCACTCATACATCTACTACTATCTCACAACTATAACTACGGACTTCTCATCTAACAAAGGGTGTCTCTAAACCTGCATTTTCATTTGCTCCCACCAGAATAGTGATCATCAAAATAGAAGAAAACAGCAAAAGACCACAAAGTGCAAGGACAAACTAGTATACAAAAGAGTTATCCTAAGACCATTTAAATCATATCAATTATAAGACATACATGGAAAAACTATAATAATTTACATAATTGCATACATAAACCTGAAATTAAACTTAGTTATCAGGATACATGCATTTGGAATCGAAATCACTAGAGACTTGCACTTGTGATGGCCTTTACTACTCTACAGAGTCATTGCTAATGGGTTTCACCCTACTACACACAAGTTTATCCATCATTATCTAAGGTCATTATCTTGCCATAGACTAGGACCTCCTCATACTCTCACCACATGATCCATACTACTCTATTTAAGTGTGAATGATCATTAGAGTTTCAGGATGCCACCTTATTTGAATCCATAGTCCAATGATACACTAAAATAACACCACCATATACTTAACCCATGAGACCCACGAAATTATGTCAAACACAAACAATGCCTGTATACATTAAAAAACCCATTATCATCAGAGTTTCACAATAATACTTTCACCATAATTAATTAGTTTCAAAACCATATATGTCCTTAATCATATTTTCATATTAACATATCAATAATTCCATCACAATCAATTATAATCTCAAACATATACATACATAAAGTACATGAAAGTAGTGAAAATCATTTCTCTAACCACAGACTTCAAAACAAAGATCGCCCTTGTCAAAGTGATGAATCATGTGTCTAGGATTTGCTGTGAAAATTTTAGCTGGATCGGCGGCTAACAAAGCTAGAATCTTCATTTTATCAAGAGTACATAGTGATGAAAACCTAGGTAGTTCCTAGTGCCAGAAAGTGGTGCCCAGCTCCAACGAGACAGTGAACCACTTTCAAGCTAGCGCCCAACGCCACACGTGTAGTGGCTTCTATTTTGGGTTTCCAAAACTGGCACCCAACACCCAATTAGTGCAACCCACCGCCATGACAAATCCCATAAACTTCTCTTTGAGTTTGATTTTTGAAATATGACATTCCTCAAGCGAATCCTTAGTTCAAAAGATTTTTATGATGATAGATGTAATGATTTTAAGCTTACCAAATGTCAGATTACTCAAATTGAAGCCTCATAGATAGAATTTCTTTAACTCAGTCAGAGTCACATACACAATCTGCATATAATTATCAATCTAACCAAACAGAATACAATACCATACACAATCCATCAATACAAGCAAAGTTTTAAAAATCACAAACGTCATAAAATACAAGATTTAGGCTTGTTTCCCTTACCTGACCAAACTTCACAAACAACCCTAAGACAACTCAACATGTTTAGCTTCACAAGATGCTCTATCTACACGTAGACACATCTCAAAGGCGACTAGGACATACCTTTATGTGCACTGATAAGCTAAGAGTCATAAGGAGGGTTAAAACCTCACATAAAACCAAAGGAGAGTCACATGCAAGCTAGAACATTGAAGACCCATAGAAAAACCAACAGAAGTTCAAATTACACGGTTGAAGAAAGTAACCCGACAAAAAGGAATAGTTCGCCAAGAGGATCACCCTAGCGGTCTCCGATCTTCAAACAGAATAGCAGAGAAAAAGAACTCTTAGAGAGAAGTCAAAGAACATAGCAAAGTGGTTTCTAGATAAACGATGTGTTTTAAAATAATGAAACTCGTTAATAACAATTTTATTTATACTAAAATTTTTAATATTAAAATAATCGAGTCTCACTATTTTTAAACCATTATCACTTCTAAAATGTCATTTTCTAGGTTTTACACTCATAATAATATATTGATAATTAAATTATAATGCAATTTTTATAATAAGATATTTGTATTAAAAGTTATCTTCATTTTTATTAACTGAGATGTTGTTTGGTATAGATGAAAAAAAAATAGGAAGTTCTCATGGATTTTAATTTTCAAAATTAGAAGAAAAATTTTCATCCAATAATTTTTTTTTATGTTTTTGGTGCTATTATAAAAGTTTATTTTGAGCAATATATATCTGTTAGATCAAAGTTTAGCATACTGGTTGATTATGATTTTTGTCAATTAAATATAATATATAACTTTAAGTATATCAAATCATGTTAGACGTAAGGTATTCGATCTAATCCAATCGACAGAATTTGTGTGGTTAAACAAATGCAAATGTTGTTTAAGTGTATTTCATCTAATAGACACAAAGTGTTGTACACATGCATCATATGATAAGCTTTTTCCTGACAATGAATATACTTCACTTGACAAACGCAAGCTTCAAACATTTCATTGTACATGAATCTTGAAACAAAGGTATAAATAGAAATCTCCAACAAAGTCACTTTCATTTCTCAATTTCTCACAAAGCTTCTAACTCCTTACCTATCTCTAAAATCCTTATTGTGTTTCTCATCTTCTTAAAGATCCTATCACTAAAATCCTAATTGTGTTTCTCATCTTCTTAAAGATTTGAACACGTTGTCGCAACTGAAATCGCGACGGGAAGGCGAACCGAAAAAGAAAACGGGTTTTAAAAAAAGATTAGGAGTTGCCACCATAGTTATTCTGGAAAACTATGGAAAACCATAAAAATAAAACAAGTCTGCGAAAAACCAGATTTTGGATTCGGGAGTCAGTTACGCGTAGGGAAGGTGTTAGCACCCTACCGTGCCTGCCCCAGAGCGGTACCTTTAATTAAAAATGCAAAGTTGATGTGATTTTCAAAATATTAATTTTCCCCCAAAATAATAAGACAAAAATGCTAAAAGAAACAAAATATTTTTTAATTTTTTGGGCCCGACAAGGATTGACCTTGGTCCTACGTATTCTCATTCGAAATGAGAAATTAGGGTTAGGTAGTTCTTTAAAAGATATTTGAAAAAACAATTGAGAAAAAGATTTGATTTTTTAGAGGTGAACCTGACCAGGACTAGCGTTGCTCCTACGTATCTCACGGTGGAGAATCAAGGATCACGTAGTTCTTAAAAGACATTTTTGTTTGAAAATATTGATATTTTTATATTTTGAAAATTCTGTATTTTTTTTGGTGTTTTTTGAATTACTTGAAAATATGACTCATACGACGCGAGCGGTCGGACAGACACTAAAAGAAAAAGAAAACTATTTTTGGTATTTTTGAAAATGAGTGTCACATGGTGCGGTTGACCGTACAGACACAATAAAGCAAAAAAAGAATATTTTTCATTTTTTAAGATTTTTTCTATTTTTTGTGAATTTTCATGATTTTTAAATGTTAAAAAAAATGTGTACGAAAATGGAGACAAAAATAAAATGATGGTAAAATTTGAAAAAAAAAAGGAGTAACAATAGAAAAGCATGGAGGGTGTAAGCACAAAACAAATTAGGGTGCAATAAGTAAAAATTTGAAAATAAGTGAAAATAAACAGAGGGTGTGAACTGAGAGAAATATGTGTAATCAGCAAAGGCATGAAGGGTGTAAACATAAACAATGGGGGTGTGATGAGTAAAAACTGAAAATGGAAGAAAAATGCAGGACATGTGTAAAAAATGAAAACTGGGGTGCAGTCAGCCAATAAAAACCAGGGTCTTCTCCTTTACTCTCATCCATGGCAGCCCTTTCCCTTTGCGTGACCAGCGCCACCGCTCCTCCTCTTGGTCGGCCAAGAGTCTCGTTGATGACATCACCAACGTCCTTTCTTTCTTCTTCTTGCACGAGCCACTGGGTCTTGGAATTCACACCATCGTGCTTCACTGTGGCGCCCTCAACTACGATCGGAGCTGTCGTCATTCAGCCACTCGAAGTTCGATTCGTCGACGTGACTGTTTGGGGAAGATGAAATGTGACTGTTTGGTGTTATTATGAGTTTAACAGAAAATGAAGAGTGGAGGAGAAGGTCGTGGATGCCCCGCGACCCGTTCGGATTTGAGCAAGTTAGCCTCAAGTTTGTGATTTGGTCTCTATTTTTATTTTGCGCATGTGGAGGATGATAGTGAAGATATGGTGAAAGGAATAGAGGGTGAAGGATGATGGTATGAATCTGTTATGTTGGTTTTGTGCAGGTTCAAAATGAAAGTGATAATGGAGGGATCGGGAGGAGGTGAATCTGTTGAGTGAATAGAATGAGTGAAGGTGTTCTTTTTCATCTTGCAGAGAACAGAATGAGAAGAAGCCCCCCTGAGTGAAGAAGGTGAAGGTCTCTTTGAATGAAGGGATCTTTATGATATTTGTTGTGTCTTTTCTGTTCATTTCCTACCTCGAGACGTGAGATAAGGCTGAAAGCAGATGTTGCTTCTTGCTCTTTCCTTGTTCAGCCATCATGACCATGGCTAGCTAGCTACCACCCATAACTATCAAAGACCTTACGTTAATCTCTTGGTCTTCTCTCTTTTTTTCATTTAATTTTTTTTCTTAAATAATAAAAAGTAAAAAGGAAAAGAAAGAAAATTGTAAATAAAATAAAATAAGATTAAAACGAAAATAAAATAAAATAAAACAAAATAAAAATATAAAAATAAAATAATAAAAATAAAATAAAAATACAATAATAATAAAAATAAAAATAAAAATTAAAAATTAACATAAAAGTAAAATAAGATGAAAAGAAAAAAAATAAAAGTAAAATAAGATTATGAGAAAAAAGGTAAAATACATTATAACCTAGACAAAATTGGGTGTTGACAGCTGCCCTTCTTTACTTAGATTTTATTAGATAATATGAAAATGTGACATTTTCAAATTATCACAGTAAAAGATAAGTAAAGATAAAGACAATAATTTGTCCGGATTTTCAAGAGGAAAAAGATGAGTAAAAATCGATTCACACGGGTCTGATGACCAATTCCGTGAAGAGGGTCATGATATGGAAAGTAAAAACAAGACTCAACCATTCCATAGAAGAGGGTCTTAATGTGAGAAAAATCAATGACCATTCCATTGGAGAGGGCCTTGATGTGACAAAGAAATTAATGACCATTCCATTGGAGAGGGTCTTAATGTGACAAAGAAATCAATGACCATTCCATTGGAGAGGGCCTTGATGTGAAGAAAGAAATAAATGATCATTCCATAGGAGAGGGTCTTGCCATAAGAAAATCAATGGCCATTCCATCGGAGAGGACCTTGATGTAAACATAAGAAAATCAATGACCATTCCATCAGAGAGGGCCTTGATGTAAACATAAGAAAATCAATGACCATTCCATCAGAGAGGGCCTTGATGTAAACATAAGAAAATAAATGACCATTCCATCAGAGAGGGCCTTGATGTAAACATAAGAAAATCAATGACCATTCCATCAAAGAGGGCCTTGATGTAAAGAAAGAAATCAATGACCATTCCATCGGAGAGGGTCTTGATGAAAGGAGGATCTAGACTTGACCAATCCCAAGGGGAAGGTCGTTGTCCGACAGGAGAACACAAGAGTTGACCATTCCTAAGGAGAGGGTCGCGAGATAGGCTCAACGGACCAAGTGAGATGGGCTTTGTGGGCCAGATTAAGCTAGGATTGGAGGCCAATACGAATTTGGGCTTGGTGGACCAGTACGGAACTGGGTTTGTTGGGCCAATACGAAATTGGGCTTGGTGGGCCAGTACGGAACTGGGCTTGTTGGGCCAGACGGAACTGGACTTGGTGGGCCAGACAAAACTGAGCTTGATGGGCTAGTACGAAACTGAGCTTGATGGGCCAGTACGGAATTGGGCTTGGTGGCCAGTACGAAACTGGGCTTGGTGGGCCAGTACAAAATTGGGCTTGGTGGGCCAGTACGAAACTAGGCTTGGTGGGCCAGTACGAAACTGGGCTTGGTGGCCAGTACGAAACTGGGCTTAGAGGATATATAGGTCTTTCATATGAATGAAGATGACCATCAATATGAGAAATGCCAAGAAGAGGTTTTTGTAAATTGACTCCATCAGAAGAAACAATGGTTGAAGATGTATGATGCATGAAAATGCTCACTCATGTTATGATGTCAAGATATTTGTGCTTTTCGAATCTGATGTCAATACATGAACGATGATATATCATGCAAATGGTTATTCATGATAAAAAGCATGTTTTCTCATTTCAAGCACAAGGGATCAAAACATTATTGTAGAGATCAAGATCCTTAAATGTATGAATGCATGATGAAAAACTTGCTATGCTCTACCTTTTAAAAAAATTTGCTAGAGTCAATTGTTCTCTTTTTAATCATCAGACTCATTGTTATAGAGATATGTAGGATGAAAATCGACCTATTTTGAAATGGAGTAATGATTGCAAGAGATAGTTGACCAGGCGTTCAAACATTGGTAGCCATGTTTTTAAAGAGAAGAAACAAGTCGTTGAAACTTTGACAGAATTTTGAAACCCCAACTTAATAAGGAGAAAAACAAGATGTAGAACCTTAGCAAGCGTAGGAACCCTAACTTAGACAAGAGGGACAAGATATCAAAACCTTAGTGCAAGGATCAGGATGTTGTAACCCCGATATGTAGGAGAAACAAGGTGTCAAAACCTTGGTGTAAGGATCAGGGTGACGTAACCCCGATATGTAGGAGAAATAAGGCATCGTAACCTTGGCACAGAGATCAGGGTGTCGTAACCCTGATATGCATCAGAAACAAGGTGTTAAAACCTTGGTGCAAGGATCAAGGTGTCGTAACCTCGATATGCAGGAGAAAACAAGGTGTCAAAACCTTGGTGCAGGGATCAGGGTGTCGTAACCCCATTATGCATCAGAAACAAGGTGTCAAAACCTTGGTGCAGGGATCAAGGTGTCGTAACCTCGATATGCAAGAGAAAACAAGGTGTCAAAACCTTGGTGTGGGGATTAGGGTGTCGTAACCCCAATATGCAAGAGAAACAAGGTGTCAAAACCTTGGTGCAGGGATCAAGGTGTCGTAACCTCGATATGCAAGAGAAAACAAGGTGTCAAAACCTTGGTGCAGGGATCAAGGTGTTGTAACCTCGATATGTAGGAGAAACAAAGGTGTCCAAACCTTGGTGCAGGGATCAGGGTGTCGAAACCCAGATATGCATGAAAAGTTGAATGCCTGATGAAAACAATGTTGGTTGTGTTTTGTCCTTTGATTATTCTATGCAAGTATGAGCCAACTGTTTCATTTGCAATCATCAAACTCATATTTATTTTCAATGTTTCATGAAAGTGAGGAATATCACATTTTTTTAGGTCTAACATCTGAAATGAGTATATCTTTAACTTTCTCTTTTTATGATATTAGTGCACGCATGTTTGAATTCACAAGTGAGTGAAAGTTAGAATTGTTTGGAAAGAGTGTGCAGGGGACTAAGATAGTCGTGCGGGCATGTTGTCTCCACACACCCTTCAAAGGAGAAGCAATATGTGAATATTAGGTTGAAAAACACAAGAATCCCGAAAATTGCCCCAGTTTTGGTGTATGGAAAAAGGGTATGAACGAGGGATGTTGTTTCAAAAGGGGTAGTAGAAATGGAAAGGATTGGGTGAAAAGGATTGCCCCAGTTGGTTTATTTTTCTTTCACTTGCCTTCGGTCAGATAATAGGGTGTTCCCTTCTTCATGAGACATTATTTTTCTTTCACTTTTGAAATCAACTCTTTGGTCTGATCAATTTATTGAAAAACTTTTTATTTTATTTCTTTTGAAGCATTATCTAAACAACATGTATGAAATTTTCGATGGCTTAGAAGGGGTTGGATGAGATGACGAGGACCGACTAGGGAGCTGACCCAGTTTGATTTAGACTTAGGGCACCAAGTATGTTTGGGCTTGCTCCAGCTATTGATGACATGAAGAAAATGATATGGATTTCAAAAGTTGACCCAGTGTGAGAGTATGGATTGGCCTCAGGGTACAAAATGTGTTTGACTTGCTCCATTTATGATGAAAATGGTTAGGCAAATTAAAGGGAGTTCAAAGATTTATCTGATTTAAGGACCTGGATTGACGCACAAATTGTGTCCGATCTGCCTCAATTATGGTAAGGCATGGAGTGGTTGAAAAAGATGGGGACATCAAAAGTTGCCCCTAGCGTGACCATGACTGGTCATATGAATTGTGATATGAAGCAACTGTCTAGTTTGGATTTTAGAGAAAAAGGTTAGACAATTGTATGAAAAGGTTGGACAAGGTTTAGGCTGAGAGTAGAGGATATGGTAGGAAATGAAGATGAAATCCATGAAGAGGGTGAGAATGAAACAACGAAGGAGGATGCCCCTTATCTAATTGATTAACCAGGCTTGTTTTAAGAAGCTTTAGGCACATGTGAATGAAAAACTGTCTGAATCACTGAAAGCAAATCTCAAAACATATTTTTCAATATTTATTTTTCCCTTTTTTTTTGGATTTTGCACAAACCTTTCAGCACGTCAATATGATTTCCATGAATTAAACTTTTTGAAAGGTACCAACAATCAGTCTTGGATCTGTGTGGGCTTTATTATGCTTGTATCATGGTCAAGGCTAAGGGTATGAAAGCAAATGTGGATAGTAAAAACCCAAAAAGAGGTGATGGTATTTTGCAACAATGATCTTTGAATAATGCTGCATCATAAATTTATTTGACTATTCTCTGTTCACCATTTTTTTCTAAATATCGCTTCTTCTTTTTTTCTTAATGTGACCAAATCATCATCATTTTTTTATTTTTGTCTTTTTCAATCTTTTTGATTCTAATGGATTTTTTTTTATTGGTGAACCGTCTGTCAAACAAAAGTGCAAACCATCGATGTCAGGTGACCCTTTGAAAGAAAAAATTTGCTCCTTTAAGGGTCAAAGGGGTAACAAAGGATGATATTTTTTTCTTTTTAATGATAAAGAAACATGACCACACATCATTTCCAAAACATGATTATTTTCTCTTTCAAGAAGTTTCAACTTAGGAAGAAAATTGGTTCATGTTACAGGTTGTCCCTCACTTTAATTCTTATCCCTTTTTTTTTTTTGCCTAAACCACCCTTTCAGGTTTTTAGTCAAACAAACATTTTTTATTTTCATGTTAAGATATTTGTTGACAGTATGCTTAGGACAAGTTACTCCTTTTATGGGATTCCTCCATGGAATAAAAGAAGTAGGCTTTATAGTGGAAATGTGATGGAGTAATGATTAGCTTGAAAATTTCATGTTATTCGAGTCAGATAAATGCTTCAAAAGGAATGATATCAAACATTATTTACTTATTCAAACTACTGATTTGATCAAAGAATTTTTATTTTTTTTGCCTAAACTGCCCTCTCAGGTTTTTAGTCTAGTGAACTTTATTTTCTTCCTCATTTTTCTTTTCTTTCTTTTTTCTTTTTCTTCCTTTGATTTTTTTTTGTCTCGACACATTCAGGGACCACCCAACCAATGTAGGCAATGATAAACTAGTCAAATCTACCCAATGAAAAAGCGTGTTCCTCAATTTGGGTAATGGCAGTGTTGATAGGGCAAATCTTTCATTTTGAGAAGCCGAAGGATGGACGTTTTCAACTCGTGCACACACGAACATCTCAAAAGAAAAAGTTAAGTCGTTATTCTTGATTAAACATTTGACCCCAGAAAAGCGTGACACCCCATTATTTTCCTTTTTTTTTAAGAAGTGAATTTGATGATTTGCGAGAAAAACAAGTGACTCAAAATGTGACAACCTTTTTTATTTCCTTCCTTTCTTTTGCAGAGTCTGTATATTCATATGAGGTGAGATGCATGATATGGATTAAAAAAAAACTATGTACATGCCACTATGACTAAAAACAACAATTGCAATGCAAGTTTGTGCCCAAGAGACACCTACCCACTTGTATGTCGATGCGATTAAAGAGCACCATGCATGATATGCAACTAATTAAAAACAAAAACCTACATGAGATGTAATGCATGCGCCTTAAGAGGCATTTATTCCCATGATATGATGATGAAATGTGATACACTTAGTTGAAAACACCATGCATGATATGTAGAGTGACATAGTGAAATGCATGTTTACGCCTAAAGAGGCGCCTATTTTCATGAGATATGATGTATGATATAAAAATGCTATGCATGATTGTGCCTCAATAGGCACTTATTCACATGTACATTATGCACACAAAAGGTGAGGATTAAAGCAAGCAATCTCCCTTTGTGCCTTAACAGAGGTTTAGCGCTTAATGGATCTAAGGTAAAGTACATGCGCTCACCGGGATGGTTCCCTAAATTTAAAGATCTAGGTCACTAGAGCTATGGTCCATTTCATGATATTTCCCACAATAGTTGGTATACAACAAGGAGTGAGAGTACTAAGGAAACAAGCAAACTCTAGTTGGGGTTCTCACAATGACCACTTGGGAAGTTCATCCACTGTGGAATCGCTACACAATTCCCTCTAATTCTAAGTTACACAGACCCGGGTATAAGGCCCCACTCATGATATGCACAATGTATGTATGGAGAGAGAGTGATGCATACCATAACCCCACATGCAAAATAGCCACACAAAAATTCCCAGACAGATATGTAACAAATAAGCAAAACAATTCATAAACAATTATTCCAAGAGACAAATATATACACATGCAAATAAAGACAATAATAAACAAATAAGAAGAAAGAGGAAAGAAAACATAAGGAAAAATCACATCAAGTTTGCATATCTAATTAAATGGCTTGACTCTCTAGAGTCCCTAGTGGAGTCGCCAACTGTCGCAACCGGAAATGCGAATCGAAAAAGAAAACGGGTTTTAAAAAAAGATTTGAAGTCGCCACCATAGTTATTCTGGAAAACTATGGAAAACCATAAAAATAAAACAAGTCTGCGAAAAACAAGATTTTGGATCCGGGAGTCGGTTACGTGTAGGGAAGGTGTTAGCACCCTACCGCACCTGCCCGAGGGCGGTACCTTTAATTAAAAATGCAAAGTTGATGTGATTTTCAAAATATTAATTTTCCCCCAAAATAATAAGACAAAAATGCTAAAAGAAACAAAATACTTTTTAATTTTTTGGGCCCGACAAGGATTGACCTTGGTCCTATGTATTCTCATTCGAAATGAGAAATCAGGGTTACATAGTTCTTTAAAAGATATTTGAAAAAACAATTGAGAAAAAGATTTGATTTTTTAGAGGTGAACCTGACAAGGACTAGCCTTACTCCTACGTATCTCACGGTGGAGAATTAAGGATCACGTAGTTCTTAAAAGACATTTTTGTTTGAAAATATTGATATTTTTATATTTTGAAAATTTTGTATTTTTTTTGGTATTTTTTGAATTACTTGAAAATATGTGTCATACGACGCGAGCGGTAGGACAAACACTAAAAGAAAAAGAAAACTATTTTTGGTATTTTTGAAAATGAGTGTCACATGGTGCGGGCAATCGGACAGACACAATAAAGCAAAAAAAGAATATTTTTCGTTTTTTAAGATTTTTTCTATTTTTTGTGAATTTTCATGATTTTTAAATGTTAAAAAAAATGTGTACGAAAATGGAGACAAAAATAAAATGATGGTAAAAATTGAAAAAAAGGAGTAACAATAGAAAAGCATGGAGGGTGTAAGCACAAAACAAAGTAGGGTGCAATAAGTAAAAATCTAAAAATAAGTGAAAATAAACAGAGGGTGTGAACTGAGAGAAATAGGTGTAATCAGCAAAGGCATGAAGGGTGTAAACATAAACAATGGGGGTGTGATGAGTAAAAACTGAAAATGGAAGAAAAATGCAGGAGAGGTGTAAACAATGAAAACTAGGGTGCAGTCAACAAATAAAAACCATAAACACAAAACAATTCAGATCTGCAAACAGGGGAGGTGCAAATATTAAAGATGGGGTGCGTAGAGATAAAAAAAGGGTGTGCAGAGATTAAAGATGGGGTGGGTGGAGTAAAAAGGGATCTGCCAGCCCAAACCCAACTTCTTATTTTTTTAAAATACAGAAACCCTAAAAGGGTTTATTTCTCTCCCTCTCACACGCTCACACGCTTACACCACGCCGCGATGCCACGTCGTCGACGCCAACCACCACCGGAGGCATCGCCGGCGAGAACCTGACCCCCTAAAGCTCCTCCCTTCTCGTTTCTTCTATCACGCACACGCGGAGCCAGTGTCTTCTCCTTCACTCTCATCCATGGCAGCCCTTTCCCTTTGCGTGACCAGCGCCATCGCTCCTCCTCTTGGTCGGCCAAGAGTCTCGACGGCGACATCACCAACATCCTTTCTTTCTTCTTCTTGCACGAGCCATCAGGTCTTGGAATTCACACCATCGTGCTTCACTGTGGCGCCCTCAACTACGATCGGAGCTGCCGTCACTCAGTCACTTGAAGTTCGATTCGTCGATGACATTGTCGTCGATAATCTTATTTCTTCTCTGTTTTGATCGAATGTGTGTGTTTGGGGAAGATGAAACGTGACTGTTTGGTGTTATTATGAGTATAACAGAAAATGAAGAATGGTGGAGAAGGTCGTGGATGCCCCGCGACCCGTTCGTATTTGAGCGAGTTAGCCTCAAGTTTGTGATTTGGTCTCTGTTTTTATTTTGCGTGGGTGGTGGATGATAGTGAAGATGATGGTGAAGGGAATGGAGGGTGAAGGATGATGGTATGAATCTGTTATGTTGGTTTTGTGCAGGTTCAAAATGAAAGTGATAATGGAGGGATCGGGAGGAGGTGAATCTGTTGAGTGAATAGAATGAGTGAAGGTGTTCTTTTTCATCTTGCAGAGAACAGAATGAGAAGAAGCCCCCCTGAGTGAAGACGGTGAAGGTCTCTTTGAATGAAGGGATCTTTATGATATTTGTTGTGTCTGCTCTGTTCATTTCCTACCTCGAGACGTGAGATAAGGCTGAAAGCAGATGTTGCTTCTTGCTCTTTCCTTGTTCAGCCATCATGACCATGGCCAGCTAGCTACCACCCATAACTATTAGAGACCTTACGTTAATCTCTTGGTCTTCTCTCTTTTTTTCATTTCATTTTTTTTCTTAAATAATAAAAAGTAAAAAGGAAAAGAAAGAAAATTGTAAATAAAATAAAATAAGATTAAAACGAAAATAAAATAAAATAAAACAAAATAAAAATATAAAATAAAATAATAAAAATAAAATAAAAATAGAATAAAAATAAAAATAAAAAATAACATAAAAGTAAAATAAGATGAAAAGAAAAAAAAACAAAATAAAAGTAAAATAAGATTATGAGAAAAAAGGTAAAATACATTATAACTCGAACAAAATTGGGTGTTGACACACGTCTCTGTGATCCTAGCAGCAAGGGCAATCATTCCAACCTAGCAATTTCAATTATATAGTATGTTATATTTTTGCTCTATTTCTAGAGATAATATGTGTTTGGCCATCATGTGACGCTAAAAGTGTTGCATGTGTTTGTAACAAATTCCTTAAAAGTATTAATCCTTTATAAATTCAAAGGCGTGTTCAGATCATTAAATTAAAACTTTTATTTGTGTCTTTAGAACTGTTAAAAGAACAAGGAACGTAGGATGTAAAGGTCAAGGTTTTGTTGTTAAGAGCTAAAATAGAGGTAAGGGAAGTTAGTTTGATTTGGCATTGTATAATAGTTTAAGCAAATAGTTCTGGTTAGACATTACTGTTTATGAATTTGTAACTACAATTGATGAAGTTAGTTGTGTTAAATATGTAAAATTGAGAATTTTTTGTTTGTGGTTGTTTGATTTGTTGAATTTAGTTATTTTAGTGAGAAATTGTTTAAAGATATTGAGGTTTGAGCAATTATCCCCTAATGGTACAATTTAAATGCATAGTTTTATGTAAATTAATAATTTATAATAAAGTGACAGGTACTAGAAGGGGCCAATTGAGCAAACTGCGAAATTTTACTACATATGATTGTATGTAAGAGTTATGAAGTTAATTATTCCCAATGTAAAATACTATTATATTGGTTTGTGGTTTATGATTTGTGTGAGATGTATTGACGATAGGGACTGAAATAAGATTATCTTGACTCTACTAATCCTTGAAATCAAATAGAGGAAAAGTGTTAAAGGTGAGAGTCAAAGGAGGTTCTTGTCTAGAGTGTCAGCAAAAGTCGAACTCGATAGACATAAAACTCACCATGTCATACTCCATGGATCGGGAGAAGCCCAAACATGTTATAGTTATAGCTCTTGTGAAGCAAGAGTGATTGAGCAATGACAAATGCAAAAGCTCAGGGTGCTAGTCAATGCATTAGTCGTCCAAAGGTCATGTCAGTAATGATATATGTTGAATGATTTGTAAAAGTTTGATAACATGAATATGAATGATAGATAGTTTTGGAATAACCAAATTTATGAATTTATAGCTTTGTTATATTTTTTTATTTAAAACTTATAAGCTTTAAATCATCTCTAGCTTACTTTGTGTATTTTATGAATGATATTGTTGTCTTCCTGCCATGATCATGATAATTCATGTGAGCAAATAATGATGTAGGTGTGGCAAAAGAGTAGTTGTGGGGCTGGTTTGGAAGAGAAACTATGACCGATAACTAGTTTTGAATAGACAGAGCTTATATTATGATGTATTAGTCTTGATCTCAACTACTTTTCTTCTTTAAGTACTTTTGAAATTTTATTAGTAGTGGGATGATTGTACATCATCTTATGTTTTTTGGTTGTGCTCATGGCATAATATAATTATGTAAATGATTTCTTATTAGTATTGGTAAAATGCTAAAATTGGATTGTTACATCATATGCAAGAACAAGTAGTATTGGATGAAGATTCATACAATGACTATAATGGAGATGTCCAATGACTTTCTTCTTCTAAATTTTAATATATAGAACATCTATTAGAACAATGAAAGTTGACAAAAATCTTGTAACAAAATCAAATTATAGTTTTCAAGATATCTGTAGTCTTTATAATTATAACGAAGAACATTGTTCGTGTTCAAAAAGAACCTAAAAGAGTTCATTTATCTTGTATAAATTATAAAATATAATCTTTCTTTGTAATGAGCTATGTAATGATCTTTTATATTGGCATACAATTATAACTTTTAGAAAATTAAAGAAAATATTATATTAACACAAGTGTAAACTCTAATATTAATTTATATTTTATATAATATAAAATGATTATTATATAAGCATAAGAAAACAAAACCTAATTTTCTTAAGAGAAAAAAATTATCACAATATTTGTTATCATGATAAATAAAATATACTTTTTAAGAAGATAATTCCTGATAAATCCTATGTTTTCTTGGATAAATTTTTCAAAATAAATTCATAAACATCGTCCTTTCCTATAAAGCTTTATAGACAAGTGAAAGAATTCAATGGAGAAATTTTGTTTTAAGGCTTCCGTATAAAGCACTTTATAATACTTTTAAATTTTATATTTTCAAAGGAAACATTTCTTATATTTTAATGTTTGTGTTTTTGTGTGTGCTGAAATGGTTGATTTAACATGTTTAAAATTCAATTTTAAGTTACATATTTTGAAATTCTTTTTCTAAATATTTTTTTGTAATGCTTTTGAAATATGTATTTTTAAAGTTTTGTAATTTATTTTGAATTGTATTTTTTAAATTTAAATATTTCATATGATTAAATATGTAATTAGCAAGCTTTCTTAATAAATTTAAAATTTTAAAATTTTATAAGATTATTTTTCTTAATATACTGTAAAAGCATACGCCAGAAGAAATTATAAATACAGATTTAGAAAACCATTAACCTTATCTGTAAGAGACATTGGCCCAAACACGTAAGTTATTGTTGGGTCAGATGAGACCCAAAATAAGAAAATACGTGGTGAATTAAACATAAAATAAAAAAAGTTAGGCCTGTTTCGTATTATTTTTGTTTATTTTGGTTGTTTTCATGATCAAAGATGACAACATAAGGAATACTGAATTAACTTTTTTGCACAGATTCATTGAGATAAAATAATACTTTGAAAAATTCTTAAGGATGTATTATCATCTTTATTCTCATTTTACTAGGTTAGTGTGAGTATAATCTGACCATATTTTATCATTTTTCTAAAATGTCTCTTCTTAGTATAAAACAATTATTTCAAAATAAATTATCCTCACTTTATTTAGTCTAGAAAATATTTTAATTAGTTTGCCAAATTCCAATTTATTTTAATTTGTTTTAAAAATAATTTATAAGTCAATGGTTCAAACTTAAACTATTAAATTAACTTTAAATTTTGTTAACCTTCAACACAAGTACCTAAATAATATAACAGTCATATATGAATTAATTTGACATTATTATTACTTGTAAAAATACATTCATTATTATACATATATGTTCATATTTTAATCAGTATATCTTGCTTAAATAAATTCTAATTTCATGTTAATTTTTATTTGATAATTATTATTTTTTAATATTTTTTAACATTTATTAAGAATTGGGATAATAATTTACTTAGCTGTGCATTTTCTTTGATTAAGAAATAAAATAAAACATGATTTATTTTAAATAAATAAAATAATACTTAAAAATTATGTATAATTATGTAAGTAAATAAAATTAATAGTTTGGAATATTGTTTGAAGAAGAAATGGGTAATACCAATTTAAATAAATTTAGTTATATAGCTGTTGCACTTCAAGAAGCAGTGACCAAAGTTATTGGAGAGGAAAGAGATAAAGACGAAGAGAAAGATTGATGAAGGAAATGAAAAGAAAAACAACAAGACAATGAAAACCTAAGTTTGTGGTTTTAGTTTTGGTTCAGTGTTTAGGTCAAATGAAAGGAAAAATGATAAGAGTGGAAGTTTCGATGTATGACTACGTTTTAACGGATAAGGACAGCATATGTTTTTGAAAGACTCTCCCCATTATACGACATTTCCCACAGACCAAACTAAATCCACAAATCAATGTCAAAATAAAATATTCAGGTACCATTATACGAAAGTATGTGATATATATTCTTAAAGAATTTATTCAAAATATTTGGATAATAGAAAATATCATCACTTAATTATTATTATTATTATTATTATTTATTGTTAATTTTGAAAATTTTATTATTTAAGATTTTAATTACCTATTTTATTATTTGTTTTTATTGTATACATTTTATAGAAGGATGACCTCTCAAGAATAAGTTAAGATGACATGGTTGCATAAAATCTAGTAATAAAAGGATGTTCATTGACCAAAACTTTTAGTATACCCTTCATCATAATAGAAATATTACAATATAATAAAATGAAAAAAAAAAATTGATAGTAAAATGTATGAAAAAATGTCATACTCATCCATCCCCTCTTTCCCACTAAACTCATCCTATTTTTTTCTTTCTTTTCTTTTTTTATTTTCAATTCCTTAAATTTATTTATAAATTCCATAAATGCGTGTCAAATCCAAGTTAATCAAATACTAAACTTTTTCTTACAATAAAGTATTTATTATAAATAAGAAAAGTTCAAAATAAGCAAACGCAAATATAAAAGTAGCATATATATATATATATATATATATATATATATATATATATATATATGTTTTTTGTTTCAGTTTTTTACTGTGTATTCTTACAAATGAATTTTTCCATATTGACAGCCTAGAAAATAAAAATATAAGTATTTAACATTCCAAATAATCAAAAGTATTAATTACTTCTTTGAAAAATTAGAAGATATATAAAAATACTTTTATTTACTAGTATGTTGAATATTGATGAGACATCAGCTGACGAGGCAATGATATCTGTAGATGTTAGTAAATAAGATGTTGAAAAGAGTCAAACGCGTGGTTTGACACAGTTCTTAATTTGGTGATTTGGATTTATAGTTTTCTAAGCATAACTTGTATGATGTAGCTGCTGCTGAGTTATTCTTGGATAAATTCATATTTTATTGCTGAAGATATCTCTTACTTTTTTAACATATTAAGATTCATTGAAAAGACTACCCAATACAAAATATAATTGTGAAGTTAGAGGTTTTTTTACTATTATTATTTGCAAATTATAAAAATGCGGTAAATTTTAAAAATAATTTCATCTCAAACAATTTGTGGAACGACTTCATAAAAAAAAAAAAAGTCGTGTAAATCTAATATGACAAAATCATGCCAAAACGATAAAATTTTATGGTATATTTTGAAGTTGACGTATATTCACACAATTTTAATTAAAATTAATTTTGAACAAAGCAAAGTCGTAAAATAATGGAACGACTTCAAATATGACAGATAAAATAAATAAAAGAATTCGCATGATTATGGGACAATTTCAGTGTTAACAAAATTAATTTCATTTGATGGTTAAAGGAATAAATTTCCACACGGTAAACTTATGAAAATGGATTGTGAGGCACGGTGTGAGGGTGTATTTTATTAATACATATGTTAAAATATATATATTTGGTTTTATCAATTTAGTTATAATACTTTTTTCTATTTAATCAGATTCAATTTTCATCAATTTTGTTTAATTTTGTCATTTTTACTAAAGTCATTTAAATAAAGTAATGAATCATGATTATCACGTGTAATTTTTGTAATTTTTTTATTTATTTTAGAATGAGAATTAACACGGTTGATCTAAAATTTTGAAAGGTTATTAGTCTTCATCTTTAAAATTTTTGTTCTAATTTTAAATTAATTGTAACCCTAAACTGAAATATTTAATAAAAATGTGAATTTTAATAAAAACATCATTATAACATTTATTTAAAAATTAAATTTGATTTCAATTTAGAGAAGAACAAAATTGCTCCATTTTAAAAAAGTATTAGGACTAAATTGAACAAAAACAATAAATATATGGACTATATTGAATATAAAACATTGACTCTAACACATGACATGCTGCTGAGTTGATATAAGGACATTTTTAAAAAAAAAATAATAAAATTTAAAAAACCACGAAATGATATGTGACGATCACTATTCATTACTGTTAATTTTGGAATAGTCGCTCAAACAACAATACCCTTCGTTCAAATAACAATCTTCTCTCTTTTGGAACTCTTATTGCTTAAGTAAAATGTGATTTCTCAAGAGATGAAGACTCATAATTTTGGGATATATTTTGAAACTTGGAGGCTTTTGTAGTAAGTCACACCACTCAAATGAGGGTGTAATGCTTGAGCAAGGAAGAGTCAAGTTGTTTTTCTCTCCAATGGAGTTTTGTTTGCTCAAGTTAGAGATGTTGTATCATTTCTTTTTTTTTTTTTTTTTT
>Ga0214543_1005240_pt1 | contig 24038 bp, 9 predicted proteins | sample CNSS2metaG_FD_160094 | JGI IMG/M metagenome (GOLD analysis project Ga0214543, IMG submission 160094) | Root nodule microbial communities from cowpea collected in UCLA plant growth center, Los Angeles, California, USA - CNSS2 | ecosystem: Host-associated > Plants > Roots > Nodule | place: USA... | reverse complement strand
AGAACAATTTTCAAATTTTCGTTATTAATTATTTTTGTAAAAATAATTTCAAAAGCCATATTTTTACATCATTTTCATGATTAAGTTGAAAAATAAATTACGGACATAATTGTAATCTTGATATCACCCTCAAACTATTGCACAACATAGATGATTGAAAAATAGAGGAATTTCCCTCTTCCTTTCCCTCTCTCTCCCTCAACGTTGATTGGAGGGAGAGGGAGAGGATGAATTCAAGTGGATTAGAGTGTCAACCTTTTCTTGTTCACCTTAAGGGGATTAAGTGTGAAAGAGGGTGGATTTAGATAGAGCTGTCAAAATGGGTTGGAACCCGCGAGCCAACCCCGTTCACCACGGGTTTGGGTCGGGTTGGGTTGAAATTTTTATACAAATTTTAATACGGGTTGATTTTTGACCCGGCTCACCCGGGTTGAACTTGTGGTGAGCCGGGTTGGCTCACCAACTCCTACATAAAAGGGTCACCCAAGTATTTTTTATTTTTTTATTAAGTTGGGCTTTACATTTGGGTCATGTTAGGTTGTTTTTTTATCCAACACATAAATAATTTGTATTTTTTTTATTTTGGTTTGTAGTTGGATTGTATTAAAGTTTATTTAAATTTTAATTAGAATTACAATTTAGTTTTGACTGAAAAAAATAAGAAAATATTTTTTTAATTATGTGAACCCGTGAGCCAACCCGTTTAACCCGCCAACCCGTGGTGGACCAGGTCGGGTTCAAATTTTTTTGGCTCGTTAAAAAGTTAGCCGGGTTGGGTTGACTCACTAAATCATCAACCCATGGTGGGTCGAGCCAGGTCAGGTCAGGTTACCTGTTTTGACATCTCTAGATTTAGTGTAATGTTTGTTAAAGCTTGTGAGTAACATATTTTAATAAAAAAATATTTATAAAATAATGTAATAAAAAAAATTATAATTAATAATTACTTTTTAAGCCATATTTTATAAAGATTTTCAAATTTTCGTTATTAATTATTTTTGTAAAAATAATTTCAAAAGCCATATTTTTACATCATTTTCAAAATTAAGTTGAAAAATAAATTGTGGACATAATTGTAATCTTGATATCACCCTCAAACAATTGCATAACATAGATGATATAAAAATAGAGGAATTTCATTCTTCCTTCCCCTCTCTTACTCAACGTTGATTGGAGGGAGAGTGAGAGGATGAATTCAAGTGGATTAGAGTGTGAAACTTGTTTTGTTCACTTTAACGGGATTAAATGTGAAAGTGAGTGGATTTAGAGTAAATTTTGTTGAAGTTTGTGAGTGATTTGATCGATGTGATAGATTAAAAATTTTATTTAAATCAAGAAAAAATAAGATAGCAAATTGTCCTTTATTTTCAATATGATTACAAATTATCATTATATAAGTTTGATTTTTTGTAGAAAAAGTATTAATATGTATAAATGAAAATAAAATATCTCATGAAAAAAATATTTATAAAATAATGTAATAAAAAATTTAATAATTAGTAATTACTTATAAACCTTATTTTAGAACAATTTTCAAATTTTCGTTATCAATTATTTTTGTAAAAATAATTTGAAAAGTCATATTTTTATATCATTTTCATAATTAAGCTGAAAAATAAATTACGGACATAATTGTAATCTTGATATCACCCTTAAACCAATGCATAACAGAGATGATTAAAAAATAGAAGAATTTCCCTCTTCCTTCCCTTTTTTCTCCCTCAAGGTTGATTGGAGGGAGAGGGAGAGGATGACATCAAGTGGAGTACAATGGTAAAGTTGTGTTGTTCACTTTAAGTGGATTAAAGGTGAAAGTGGGTGAATTTAGAGTAAAGTTTGTTAAAGTTTATGAGTGATTTGTTATATGTCATAGATTAAAAATTATATTTAAATCAAGGAAAACAAAAATACCAAATTGTCCTTTATTTTAAAATGATTAAAAATTATAATTAAAAGTTTGATTTGTCGTAGAAAAAATGTTAAAATGTATAAATGAAAGTAACCTATTTTAATAAAAAAATATTTATAAAATAATGTAATAAAAATATTTATAATTAATAATTACTTTCTAAACCTTATTTTATAAAAATTTTCAAATTTTCGTTATTAATTATTTTTGTAAAAATAATTTTAAAAGTCATATTTTTACATCATTTTCATAATTAAGCTGAAAAATAAATTGTGGACATAGTTGTAATATTGATATCACCCTTTGACGCATAGAGACGGAGTAGGGATCTCTTGGGAATTTATCACTATTTTATTTTTTTGGACTATGGATCTATTAGAATAGTTTTTATGGACAATTATATTTGTAATACGATATTACCGCGAATTATTTTTTTATCTGTTTTGGCGCGTTGAAACTTAAGGATTTAAATATTTCTCGCGTTTTGGGAAATTGTTGAATAATAAATGAGGTTGTTTTTATTAAAATTTATTTTTGTTTATTTTAATAAGTAATTTCTAGCTAGGACGTTACATGGACCAACTGAATTTAGGATGAATATGTTGGAGATTATAAATCTAAGTTTGGGCTGTAAGCTGTTCAGAGTGCTTGAAATTATGTACTGCATGAGGTACTGGTGTGGCGCCTGGCGGAGAGGGAGGTTCCGCCAGGCATAACATTAGAAGTAGAGGACTATTGGAGTGCGTGTGCCTGGCGGTGGAGGTTTTCCGCCAAGCGGTACTTGTAGCTTTGAGTGGTTCTAAGGCACTTGGCGCCTGGCGGGGGACGCGTACCGCCAGGCGGTCTAAAAGTGAGTTGCGCGTAGCGGCACGTGTCCCCTGCTAGACGATTTTTCTACTGTATCTTCAGGTGATTGATTCTGTATGCGTGAGCTACAAGGCTTTTGGTGATGCTCCAAAGGTGGGGTTGCTGGTGTTCCTTAAGTTGTGGCTCAAAACGTATCCCTTGAGTTGTGGCTCAGGATGGGGGTTAAAGCATGTGGTATTCCTTGAGTTGTGACTCAGAATAGCATCTCTTGAGTTGTGGCTCGGGATGGCGGATGAACACAAGGAACTCTTGAGTTGTGGCTCGGGTTGGCGAGTGATGCCGGTGTGAGTGTGCTGGTTGTGGCCAGTACGGATGGGTCCAGATAGATTGCCCTCCTTAGTAGTTGACTAACGAGTTTGGTAATCTTGGCGTTACGAACTATGTTCGTATTTGGGAACTCCACATGGCGTTACGGTGTATGATCTGTAACATGGTTTCCCACACGTGCTATATTCGTTGTGGTCGATAGGTTTGGCAGTAAGTCATCTTGAAGTAATCACTAGAAGATGTAGAACACGAATAACCTGGTTGTGGCCAGGTGGTATGAATCAAAGGAAGGGATGTCCTTTGGAATGTTTGTGTAGTTTATATTGACATGTGGTATATGTGTATATATATTTGTATATGTTTTATCTGTTAATCTCACCCTATCTGCTTGTGTTTGGCAATGATCGTGTACGCGGTACATGTGCGTAGATGATGTTGATGCAGGTGGTTCTGGTGAGACTTAGCCATGTTGCGGGGATAGCATGGGAGCTATAGATATATCTTTTGTTTTGGAAATAAATTGTAAACTCTTATGAGAGGTTTTTTTTATTATTTTCCGTTTTATAAACTATGGATTTTGGAATTTTATTTGGAAGTAATAAAGTTTTAAATTTCCCGTGCTTTATGGGAAATGAGGTATTATTAAATGCGATTTAATTATTGTTTTATCTATTTTATTTATTTTAAATCCGCAATATCCTGCCAGAATGTTACAGAGATGATGAGTTCAAGTGGATTAGAGTGTGAAGCTTGTCTTTTTTACTTTAAGGGGATTAAAGGTGAATGTGAGAGGATTTAGAGTAAATTTTGTTGAAGTTTGTGAGTGATTTGATGAATGTGATATATTAAAAATTATATTTAAATCAAGGAAAAACAAGATTATCAAATTGTCCTTTATTTTAAATATGGTTAAAAATTATCATTATATACGTTTCATTTGCTGTAGAAAAAATATTAATATGTGTAAATGAAAATAACATATTTCATTAAAATAATATTTATAATATAATGTAATAAAAAATTTTATAATTAATAATTACTTTTTAAACCTTATTTTATTACAATTTTAAAATTTTCGTTATTAGTTATTTTGGTAGAAATAATTTCAAAAGGCATATTTTTACATCATTTTCATAATTAAGCTGAAAAATAAATTGCGGACATAATAGTAATCTTTACATCACCCTCAAATCAATGCATAACAAAGATGATTGAAAAATAGAGGAATTTATATCTTCCTTCCCCTCTCTCTCCATCAATTGGAAGGGGAGGGAGATGATCAATTCAAGTGGATTAGAGTGTGAAGTTTGTGTTGTTCACTATAAGTAGATTCAAGTTGAAAGAGGGTAGTTTTAGAGTAGAGTTTGTTAAAGTTTGTGAGTGATTTGATGGATGTGATAGATTAAAAATTATATTTAAATCAAGGAAAAACAAAATTACCAAATTACGCTTTATTTTAAAAATGGTTAAAAATTATCATTTGTATAAGTTTGATTTGTCGTAGCAAAAATATTATTATGTAAAAATGAAAATAAATTATTTTAATGAAAAAATATTTATAAAATAATGTAATTAAAAAATCTATAATTATTAATTACTTTTTAAACCTTATTTTTGAATAATTTTCAAACTTTCGTTATTAATTATTTTTGTAAAAATAATTTCAAAAGTCATATTTTTACATCATTTTCATAATTAAGCTGAAAAATAAATTGCGGACATAATTGAAAACTTGATATCACCCTCAAACCGTTGCATAACAGAGATGATTGAAAAATAGAAAAATTTACATCTTCCTTCCCCTCTCTCTAGGTCAAGGTTGATTGAAGGGAGAGGGAGATGATGAATTCAAGTGGAGTAGAGGGTGGTTTTAGAGTAACGTTTGTTAAAGTTTGTCAGTGATTTGATGGTGTGATGGATTAAAAATTATATTTAAATCAAGAAAAAATAAGATTACCAAATTGTGCTTTATTTTAAAAATGGTTAAAAATTATCAATGTATAACTTTGATTTGTGGTAGAAAACTTATTATTATATATAAATGAAAATAAAATATTTTAATAAAAAAATATTTATAAAATAATGTAATAAAAAAATTTATAATTAATAATTACTTTTTAAACCTCATTTTAGAACAATTTTCAAATTTTCGTTATTAATTATTTTTGTAAAAATAATTTCAAAACTCATATTTTTACATCATTTTCATAATTAAGCTGAAAAATAAATTGCGGACATAATTGAAAACTTGATATCACCCTCAAACCGTTGCATAACAGAGATGATTGAAAAATAGAAAAATTTACATCTTCCTTCCCCTCTCTCTAGGTCAAGGTTGATTGAAGGGAGAGGGAGATGATGAATTCAAGTGGAGTAGAGGGTGGTTTTAGAGTAACGTTTGTTAAAGTTTGTCAGTGATTTGATGGTGTGATGGATTAAAAATTATATTTAAATCAAGAAAAAATAAGATTACCAAATTGTGCTTTATTTTAAAAATGGTTAAAAATTATCAATGTATAACTTTGATTTGTGGTAGAAAACTTATTATTATATATAAATGAAAATAAAATATTTTAATAAAAAAATATTTATAAAATAATGTAATAAAAAAATTTATAATTAATAATTACTTTTTAAACCTCATTTTAGAACAATTTTCAAATTTTCGTTATTAATTATTTTTGTAAAAATAATTTCAAAACTCATATTTTTACATCATTTTCATAATTAAGCTGAAAAATAAATTGTGGACATAATTGTAACCTTTATATCACCCTCAAACCATTGCATAACAGAGATGATTGAAAAATAGAAAAATTTTCATCTTCCTTCCCCTCTCTCTCCGTCAAGGTTGATTCGAGGAAGAGGGGATGATGAATTCAAGTGGATTAGAGTGTAAAGTTTGTATTGTTCACTTTAAGTGGATTAAAAGTGAAAGATGGTGGATTTAGAGTAAAGTTTGTGAGTGATTTGATGGATGTGATAGATTCAAAATTATATTTAAATCAAGGAAAAACAAGATTACCAAATTGTGCTTTATTTTAAAAATGATTAAAAATTATCATTGTATAACAAAGATGATTGAAAAATTGAAAAGTAGTGTAATTTTCATTTTGCTTCCCCTCTCTCCATCAAGTTTGATTGGAAGGAGAGAGATGATCAATTCAAGTGGATTAGAGTGTGAAGTTTGTGTTGCTCACTTTAAATAGATTAAAGGTGAAAGAGGGTGGTTTTAGAGCAAAGTTTGTGAGTGATTTGATGTATGTGATAGATTAAAAATTATATTTAATTCAATGAAAAACAAGATTACCAAATTGTACTTTATTTTAAAAATGGTTAAAAATTATCATTGTTTAAGTTTGATTTGTGTAGAAAAAATATAGTGTAAATGAAAATAAAATATTTTATTAAAAAAATATTTATAAAATAATGTAATAAAAAATTTATAATTAATAATTACTTTTTAGACCTTATTTTAGAACCATTTTCAAATTTCCGTTATTAATTTTGTTTGTAAAAATAATTTCAAAAGCCATATTTTTACATCATTTTCATAATTAAGTTGAAAAATAAATGGCGGACATAATTGTAATCTTTATATCACCCTCAAATCATTTCATAACAAAGATGATTGAAAAATAGTGTAATTTTCATTTTCCTTCCCCTTTCTCCCCGTCAAGGTTGATTGGAAGGAGAGAGATGATCAATTCAAGTGGATTAGAGTGTGAAGTTTGTGTGCTCACTTTAAATAGATTAAAGGTGAAAGAGGGTGGTTTTCGAGTAAAGTTTGTTAAAGTTTGTGAGTGATTTGATGGATGTGATAGATTAAAAATTATATTTAGATCGAAGAAAAATAAGATTACCCAATTGTGCTTTATTTTAAAAATGATTAAAAGTTATTATTGTATAAGTTTGATTTGTGTTTGAAAAAATATTAATATGTACAAATGAAAATAAAATATTTTAATAAAAAATATTTAAAAAATAATGTAATAAAAAATTTTATAACCAATAATTACTTTATAAACCTTATTTTGTAACAATTTTCAAATTTTCCTTATTAATTATTTTTGTAAAAATAATTTCAAAAGTCATATTTTTACATCTATCGTTATTAAGTTGAAAAATAAATTGTAAATATAATTGTAATCTTGATATCACACTCAAACCATTGCATAACATAAAATTATTGAAAAAGAGAGAAATTTCTATCTTCCTTCCCCTCTCTCTCCCTCAACGTTGATTGCAGGGAGAGAGATGATGAATTCAAGTGGATTGGAATGTGAAGTTTGTATTTTTCACTTTAACTGGAATAAAGTCGAAAGAGGGTCGATTTGGACTCAAGTTCATTAAAGTTTGTGAGTGATTTAATGGATGTGATAGATTAAAAATTATATTTAAATCAAGGAAAAAAAAGATTGTCAATTTGTGCTTTATTTTGAAAATGATTAAAAATTATCATTGTATAAGTTTGATTTGTATAGAAAAAATATTAATATGTATAAATGAAAATAAAATATTTTATTAAAAAAATATTTATAAAATAATGTAATAAAACATTTTATAATTAATAATTACTTTTTAAACCTTATTTTAGAACAATTTCAAAATTTTCGTTCTTAATTATTTTTGTAAAAATAATTTCAAAAGCCATATTTTTACATCATTTTCATAATTAAGCTGAAAAATAAATTGCGGACATAATTGTAATCTTAATATCACCCTCAAACCATTGCATATCAGAGATGATTGTAAAATAGAGGAATTTTCATCTTCCTTCACTTCTCTCTCCGTCAAGGTTAATTGGAGGGAGAGGGAGATGATGAATTCAAGTGGATTAGAGTCTGAAGCTTGTCTTTTTCACTTTAAGTGGATTAAAAGTGAAAAAGGGTGGGTTTAGAGTAGAGTTTGTTAAAGTTTTTGAGTGATTTGACAAATTGATAGATTAAAAATTATTTTTAAAACAAGGAAAAATAAGATTACCAAATTGTCTTTTATTTTAAAAATGATTAAAAATTATCATTGTATAAGTTTGATTTGTGTTTGAAAAAATATTAATATGTATAAATGAAAATAAAATATTTTAATAAAAAATATTTATAAAATAATGTAAGAAAAATTTTTGTAATTAATAATTACTTTATAAACCTTAATTTTAGAACAATTTTCAAATTTTCTTTATTAATTATTTTTGTAAAAATAATTTCAAAAGCAATATTTTTACATCATTTTCATAATGAAGTTGAAAAATAAATTGCGGACATAATTGTAATCTTGATATCACCTTCAAACCATTGTATAACATAGATGATTGAAAAATAGAGAAATTTTCATCTTCCTTCCCCGCTCTTCGTCAAAGTTGATTGAGGGAGAGGGAGATGATGAATTCAAGTGGATTGGAGTGTGAAGCTTGTCTTTTTCACTTTAAGTGGAATAAAGGTGAAAGAAGGTGGATTTAGAGTAAAGTTTGTTAAAGTTTGTGAGTGATTTGATGATTTGATAGATTAAAAATTACTTTTAAATCAACGAAAAACAAGATTACAAAATTGTCCTTTATGTTAAAAATGATTAAAAATTATCATTGTAAAAGTGTGATTTGTGGTAGAAAAAATTTTAATATGTATAAATGAAAATAAAATATTTTAATAAAAAATATTTATAAAATAATGTAATAAAAAAATTTATAATTAATAATTACTTCTTAAACCTCATTTTAGAAAAATTTTCACATTTTCGTTATCAATTATTTTTGTAAAAATAATTTCAAAAGCCATATTTTTACATCATTTTCATAATGAAGCTGAAAAATAAATTGCGAACATAATGGTAATCTTGATATCACCCTCAAACCATAAAAATAGGGAAATTTTCATCTTCCTTCTCCTCTCTCCATCAATGTTGATTGGAGGGAGAGGGAGATGATGAATTCAAGTGGATTGGAATGTGAAGTTTGTCTTTTTCAGTTTAAGTGGAGCAAAGGTGAAAGAGGGAGGATTTAGAGTCAAGTTCATTAAAGTTTGGGAGTGATTTCATGAATGTGATAGCTTAAAAATTATATTTAAATCAAGAAAAAATAAGATTATCAAATTATCCTTTATTTTAAATATGATTTGAAATTATCATTATATAAGTTTGATTTGTTGCAGAAAAAATACTAATATTTATGAATGAAAATAACATATTTCATTGTAAAAATATTTATAAAATAATGTAATAAAGAATTTTATAATGGATAATTACTTTTTAAACCCTATTTTATAACAATATTTCAAATTTTCATTATTAATTATTTTTGTAAAAAAAAATTCAAAAGCCATATTTTTACATCATTTTCATAATTAAGCTAAAAAATAAATTGCGGACGTAATTGTAATCTTGATATCACCCTCAAAGCATTGCATAATAGAGATGATTGAAAAATAGGAGACTTTTCGTCTTGCTTCCCCTCTCTCTTTCTCAACATTGATTGGAGGGAGAGGGAGAGGATGAATTCAAGTGAATTAGAGTGTGAAGCTTGGCTTGTTCACTTTAAAGGGATTAAAGCTGAAAGTGAGAGGATTTAGAGTAAATTTTGTTGAAGTTTGCGAGTGATTTGATGAATTTGATAGATTAAAAATTATATTAAAATCAAGAAAAAATAAGATTACAAAATTGTCTTTTATGTTAAATATGATTAAAAATTATTATTATTTAAGTTTGATTTTTGTGGAAAAAATATTAATATGTATAAATTAAATTAACATATTTTATTAAAAAAATATTTATAAAATAATGTAATAAAAAAATTTATAATTAATAATTACTTTTTAAACCTTATTTTATAACAATCTTTAAATTTTCGTTATTCATTATTTTTATAAAAATAAGTTCAAAGGCTATAATTTTACATCATTTTCATAATTAAGCTGAAAAATAAATTGCGAACATAATTATAATCTTGATATCACCCTCAAATCATTGCATAACTGAGATGATTGAAAAAAAGAGGAATTTCCATCTTCCTTCCCTTCTCTCTCCGTCAAGGTTCATTGGAGGGTGAGTGAGATGATCAATTCAAGTGGATTATAGTGTGATGTTTGTGTTGTTCACTTTAAGTGGATTAAAAGTCAAAGTGGGTGCATTTAGAGTAAAGTTTGTTGAAGTTTGTGTGATTTGATGGGTCTGATAGATTAAAATTTATATTTAAATCAAGAAAAAACAAGATTACCAAATTGTCATTGATTTTAAACATGATTAAAAATTATCATTGTATAAGTTTGATTCGTTGTTGAAAAATTATTAATCTATATAAATGAAAATAAAATACTTTATTAAAAAAAATTTATAAAATAATGTAATAAAAAATTTAATAATTCATAATTACTTTTTAAACCTTATTTTAGCACAATTTTAAAATTTTCATAATTAATTATTTTTGTAAAAATAATTTCAAAAGCCATATTTTTCCATCATTTTCATAATTATGTTGAAAAATAAATTTGGGACATAACTGTAATCTTGATATCACCCTCAAACCATTACATAACATAAATGATTAAAAAATACAGGAATTTCCCTCTTGCTTCCCCTCTCTCCCTCAACGTTTATTAGAGGGAGAGAGATGATGAATTCAAGTGGATTAGAGTTTGAAGCTTGTCTTGTTCACTATAAAGGGATTAAAGTTGAAAGTGAGTGGATTTAGAGTAAATTTTGTTAAAGTTTGTGACTGATTTGATGGATGTGATAGATTAAAAATTATATTTAAATCAAGAAAAACAAGAATACCAAATTTTCCTTTATTTTAAATATGATTAAAATTATTATTATATAAGTTTGATGTTGTAGAAAAAATATTAATATGTATAAATGAAAATAACATATTTTAGTAAAAAAATATTTATAAAATTATGTAATAAAAAGTTTTATTATTAATAATTACTTTTTAAACCTTATTTTAGAATAATTTTTAAATTTCCATTATTAATTATTTTTGTAAAAATAATTTTAAAAGCCATATTTTTACATGATTTTCATCATTAAGCTGAAAAATAAATTGCATAAATAATTCTAATCTTGATATCACCCTCCAACCATGGCATAATAGAGATGATTGAAACGAGAGAAATTTCTCCCTTCCTTCCCCTCTCTCTCCCTCAAGGTTGATTCGAGAGAGAGGGAGAGGAGGACATCGAGTGGATTATAGTGTGAAGCATGTCTTGTTGACTTTAAGGGGATTAAAGGTGAAAGTGAGTGGATTTAGAGTAAATTTTGTTCAAGTTTGTGAGTGATTTGATGGATGTGATATATTAAATATTATATTTAAATAAAGAAAAAACAAGATTACCAAATTTTTCTTTACTTTAAATATGATTAAAAATTATCATTATATAAGTTTGATTTCTTGTAGAAAAAATATTAATATGTATAAATGAAAATAACATATTTCAATAAAAAAATTTTATAATTAATAATTATTTTTTAAACATTATTTTATAACAATTTTAAAATTTTCATTAATAATTATTTTTGTAAAAATAATTTTAAAAGCCATATTTCTACATCATTTTCACAATTAAGCTGAAAAATAGATTGCGAACTTAATTGCAATCTTGATATCACCTTCAAACCATTGCATAACAGAAATGATTGAAAAATAGAGGAATTTCCCTCTTCATTCCCCTCTCTTTCCCTCAATGTTGATTGGAGGGAGAGGGTTCAGATGACTTCAAGTGGATTAGAGAGTGAAGCTTGTCTTGTTCAGTTTCAGGAGATCTATTGTAAAACTGAGTGAATTTAGAGTAATGTTTTTTGAAGTTTGTGAGTGATTTGATAGATATGATAGATTAAAAATTATATTTAAATCAAGAAAAAACAAGATTACCAAATTGTCCTTTATCTTAAATATGTTTAAAAATTATCATTATATAAGTTTGATTTGTTGTAGAAAAAATATTAATATGTGTAAATGAAAATAACATATTTCATTAAAAATATATTCATAATATTCATAATATTAATAATTAGTTTTTAAACCTTATTTTAGAACATTTTTCAAATTTTCGTTATTAATTATTTTTGTAAAAATAATTTCAAAAGCCATATTTTTACATCATTTTTATAATTAAGTTGAAAAATAAATTGCGAACATAATTGTAATCTTGATATCACCCTCAAACCATTGCATAATATAGATGATTGAAAAATAGAGAAATTTTAATCTTCCTTCCCCTCTCTCCGTCAACGTTGATTGGAGGGAGAGGGAGAAGATGAATTCAAGTGAATTAGAGTGTGAAGCTTGTCTTGTTCACTTTAAGGGGATTAAAGGTGAAACTGAGTGACTTTAGAGTAAATTTTGTTGAAGTTTGTAAGTGATATGATGGATGTTATAGATAAAAAATTATATTTAAACCAAGAGAAAATAATATTATCAAATTGTCCTTTATTTTAAATATAATTAAAAATTACCATTATATAAGTTTGGTTTGGTGTAGAAAAAATATTAATATGTATAGATGCAAATGACATAATTCATTAAAAAAATATTTATAAAATAATGTAATAAAAAATTTGTATTTAATAATTACTTTTTAAACCTTATTTTAGCACAATTTTCAAATTTTCATAATTAATTATTTTTGTGAAAATAATTTCAAAAGCCATATTTTTCCATCATTTTCATAATTATGTTGAAAAATAAATTGCGAACATAATTGTAATCTTGATATCACCGTCAAACCATTGCATAACAGAGATGATTGAAAAAAAGAGGAATTTCCATCTTCCTTCCCCTCTCTCTCCGTCAAGGTTCGTTGGAGGGTGAATGAGATGATCAATTCAAGTGGATTATAGTGTGATATTTATGTTGTTCACTTTCAGTGGATTAAAGGTGAAAATGGGTGGATTTAGAGTAAAGTTTGTTGAAGTTTGTGTGTGATTTGATGGATTTGATAGATGAAAATTTATATTTAAATCAAGAAAAAACAAGATTACCAAATTGTCCTTGATTTTAAAAATGATTAAAAATTATCATTGTATAAGTTTGATTCGTTGTAGAAAAATTATTAATCTATATAAATGAAAATAAAATACTTTATTAAAAAAAATTATAAAATAATGTAATAAAAAATTTTATAATTAATAATTACTTTTTAAACCTTATTTTAGAATAATTTTCAAATTTCCATTATTAATTACTTTTGTAAAAATAATTTTAAAAGCCATATTTTTACATCATTTTCATAGTTAAGTTGAAAAATAAATTGTGGACATAATTGTAATCTTGATATCTGTTGGAAGCCATGAAGGACCCGACTGAAGACCATTCTTTGTTTTGTATTGATTTATTAAATGATGTAGTGAACAATTTTGCTTTTGGGTTTTTGGACATTTTTCCTGGTTTTTCCTCTTCTTTGGACTTTTCTTTTCTGAATATGTTGTACACAATTTTAGACAACAAAGAAAACTTTAAAACAGGTGATATTGAGGACGTGGTTTCACTAGATGATACTTATGTGGCGTCCGAGTGTGATGTTGAGGTGGCTGAAATTACCTTAGGCAATAAAATGTTGCCATCTGTGGAACAACCACCCACTTTGGAGTTGAAACCTTTACCATCTCATTTGAAATATGCTTATCTTGAGAGGGATGGGAAACTCCCTGTTATTATATCTGCCTTGCTTACTGATGAGCAGGAACAAAAGCTATTGCAAGTTATCAAAGATCACAAGAGAGCAATTGGCTGGACTTTGGCAGATATTCCTGGTATTAGTCCTTCTTTCTGCATGCATAGAATACTCTTGGAGGAGGATGCTAAGCCAGTAAGGCAACCCCAGAGGAGACTGAATCCTCAGCTGATGGAGGTTGTGAAGAAGGAAGTCACTAAGTTCTACAAGCAGGTATTATATATCCTATTTCTGACAGCACTTGGGTGAGTCTTGTACATGTGGTCCCCAAGAAATCTAGGATCACTGTGGTCAAGAACGAGAAGAACGAGTTAATTCCTACTCGTATTCAGAATAGCTGGAGGGTCTGCATTGATTATAGAAGACTAAACCAGGCTACCAAAAAAGACCATTTTCCCTTACCATTCATGGACCAGATGTTAGACAGATTGGCAGGTAAGTCTCATTATTGTTTTCTTGATGAATTCTCTGGGTATTTTCAGATTCGTATAGCCAGAGGATCAACACAAGACCACCTTTACTTGTCCATTTGGTACATATGCTTATAGAAAGATGCCATTTGGCCTTTGCAATGCTCCTGGAACATTTCAGCGATGTATGATGAGTATTTTTACAGATTTGTTGGAGCATTGTATTGAGGTTTTTATGGATGATTTTAGTGTATATGGTTCATCTTTTGATAATTGCTTGTCTAATCTTGCTAGAGTCTTGGAGAGATGTGAAGAAACTAACCTTGTTTTAAATTTTGAAAATGTCATTTTATGGTGGAACAAGGTATAGTTTTAGGACACGTTATTTCCAAGAATGGTATATCTGTAGATCCTGCTAAAATTGATATTATTTCACAATTGCCTTACCCCTCTTCTATGAAAGAGGTTCGATCTTTTCTTGGACATGCAGGATTTTACAAGAGGTTTATCAAGGACTTCAGCAAGATAGCCAACCCTCTCTCCAACTTACTGCAAAAGGATGTACCATTTGACTTTAGAGAGAGGTGCAAAGATGCTTTTGACACATTGAAAAAGGCGCTTACCACCACTCCTATCATCCAGCCACCTGACTGGACATTACCATTCGAGTTAATGTGTTATGCATCAAACTTTGCAGTAGGAGCGGTGCTTGCACAAAGAGATGGGAAGCTGCCACATGTAATATATTATGCTTCCAAAACATTGGACGCAGCGCAGGCTAACTACACCACAACTGAGAAGGAATTATTAGTTGTTGTGTTTGCCTTGGACAAATTCAGACCTTATATACTTGGTTCCAAGGTAACTGTTTATACTGATCATGCAGCATTAAAATTCCTTCTAAAGAAAGCAGATTCCAAGCCAAGGTTGATTAGATGGATGCTACTGCTCCAAGAGTTTGACATTGAAATTCAAGATAGAAGTGGGGCACATAACTTAGTAGCTGACCATCTTAGCAGAATTGAAATGGAGAAGGTAACATTCCTATTCAAGATGACTTTCCTGATGAAGTCCTCATAGCGTTGACTGCTATGAAAGGTATGTTTCCTGAACCTTGGTTTGCTGACATTGTTAACTATTTGGTTGTTTCTGCTATTCCTCCCTCATTCTCCAAGTCTGAAAGAACCAAGCTGAAAAGTGAGGCAAAGTACTATATATGGGAAGATCCAATCTTATGGCGCATTGGTAGTGACCAAGTCATAAGGAGGTGTGTTCCAGATATTGAGATACCTTATGTGCTTGAGTTCTGCCATTCGTCACCTTGTGGTGGACATTATGGCACACAAAGAACAGGTAGGAAGGTGTTAGATTGTGGATTATATTGGCCTACTATCTTTAAAGATGCACGGAGGGTGTATGAAAATTGTGAGCAATGTCAAAGAGCAGCTAGATCTATTACAAGGAGGGACGAGATGCTTCAATAACCCTTGATTTTTTGTGAGGTATTTGATATTTGGGGTATTAATTTTATAGGTCCTTTTCCTCCTTCTTCTGGATTTTCCTATATTCTGCTTGCTGTAGACTATGTCTCCAAATGGGTGGAAGCCATAGCTACAAGGACTAATGATGCTCGAGTTGTTATGAGTTTTGTCAGGTCTAATATTTTCTATAGGTTTAGGATACCACGAGCCATCATCAGTGACCAGGGGACTCATTTTTGTAATAAACTGCTTGAGAACATGTTGAAGAAGTATGAGGTGACACATCGCGTTGCTACACCATATCACCCCCAAACTAATGGGCAAGCAGAGATCTATAACAGGGAGATTAAAAAGATACTAGAGAAAGTAGTGAAGCCTAGTCGAAAGGATTGGGCCATAAGATTGGATGATGCACTTTGGGCACACAGGACAGCCTATAAAGCACCTATAGGTATGTCACCTTTTAGGGTGGTTTTTGGAAAGGCTTGTCATCTACCTGTGGAGATTGAACATCGGGCCTATTGGGCCGTGAAAGCCTGCAACATGGATTTGGAAGAAGCATGGAAAGAGCGGAAACTTCAGTTGCAAGAACTAGAGGAGATTAGGCTTGCGGCCTATGAAAACTCAAAGTTCTACAAAGAAAAGACCAAGCAATTCCATGACCAAAAGCTTGCTAGGAAGGACTTTAAGGTAGGCCAAAAGGTGCTACTATATAAGTCCAGGTTAGGTCACATGAGTGGTAAGTTACGCTCCAAATGGGAAGGGCCATTTATTATTACAGAAATATTTCCTTATAGAGTAGTGGAGATCAAGGACGAAATTTCAAACAATGCTTTCAAAGTTAATGGACATCGTCTTAGGATATTTAATGAAAATCAAGATATGGTGAATAAGATGATGGATGGGATGAATTTGACTTCTCCCTCACACCTTCAACCTTGAGGAGGTAAGTACCCTTCATACTTTTTCTTTACATTTTATACATATTGAATACATTGAGGACAATGCATGGATAAAGTGTGGGGGTGGGGGGAGAAAAAAATTATTTTCTCCTTTTTCTGATTTTGTTCTCTATTTGTTTTGTTTATTTTTTTTTATTTTTGTTCTCTATTTGTTTTGTTTATTTTTTTTTTATTTTTTTTATTTTTTGTTTGTTTTCTTTAAAAAATAAATAAATTATGCCTTCAATAAAACATATTGACATTGGATTTTGGGATTTGATTCACTATTGGAATGATCATAATTCTGGGAAAATAAGAGTCATGTGCTATGAGTGGATTGTTTCTATGATTTACGAATTGAGTTGATTTGAGAGTTTCTGGAATAAATCTTTTGTGAAAGAGTTTTTGACCTTGTGAGTTTTGAGCTTTATTGTGTTCCTATTTTTCTTGTGTGACTTGCTCATGTCTTGTCTATACTCAAATGTTTAGCTTGATTCTTTTGTTTTGCATCTTAGGTGAACATGCATGATTTGATATGACCGAGACATTTCTTGTTTTTAGCTACTTGGCCAAATAAGCTAACCATGATATTGATCCATTGGTAGCCCTTTGAGCTTTTAACCTCTTTTTCTTGTTTAGAGCATATTGCTAAAACCTTAAAAAGAAAAAGACCATGTTTTTTCTTACCTTAGGAAGAAAGAAGGAGCTAGTGGATTATGATAAGATTGGTTGAGAAATAAAGTGTGGGGGTGAGTATTTCCCCCACAAAGTTATAAAAATGGCAAAAGGAAAAAAATTGTTGATGATAGAGTGTTGAAATGAAAAATGATTGCTATCTGAAAAAGAGCAACAAAAGAAAAAAAGAAGAGAAAAAAAGAAAAAGGGATTGTTTTTGAAACTATGCTCCATAATTCTTTCTACCTTACTATTTCAAAAACACTAAAATCCTAAAAAAAATTTCCTACCTTTGCCTTGGCCCCATTATAACCTGTGAAAAGTCCTCATGATTTTTGAATGCATGTTTTCTGAAAGCTGTGAATATTAGAGTCTTGCTAAACATTGAGAGTGTTTACTTGCATGAGTATTTTAAGTGGAAACACAAGCCAAAACACTTGAGCGAATTTTGGTGAGAAAATATACATTTAACTTGAGTGTTTCTCTTTCATATTTGGTTATCTTGTAAACTCAAAAGCTTAACTCATATGTGAAAAACATAATCTTTCCGTTTGTATGTGCATGACAACATGAATTCTAGAAGATTGATTTGTTTCCATTTCTATTCATTCCTTTAATCCAGTGAAGATATGGAACAAAATACCTCAGAAAAAAAAATGTTTTGAAATTGTTCAATTTTGCCCAGGAGTGCAAAAGGATAAGTGTGGATTTAACATCCCTAAGGAATATTACATGAAAATAAATAAATAAAAACGGAAATACAATAAAGTCCACATTTAATACAAACCATTTCCCAAAACACGGGAAATTTAAAACTTTAAAATTCAAATCCATAAATCCAGGACTTTATAATCTAGAAAACCGAATTAAAAATCAAAAACTCCCAAAGGGATTACATGATTTTCTCAAAGCTACAAATGTACAATTATATACATATACAATATTATTCCCCGGCTAGCCCTCGCTCCGCGTCTAAGTGTCACCTGGCCCACCTGTCACATCATCTGCTCCCGGATAACAAGTTACCCGATCATCGCCACGCACACACAGAAAGGGTGAGCTATGCACAACATATATAAAAAAAACATGAGTATAAATATGTTTCCCAACCCAAAATAACATAACTAATTTCATATTTCATAATCACCCAACCATGACATCATAGTCCTTCATGGGTCATATGCATGAACTAGGTCTTGGGACTTCCCTGTGCTCCCACGAAACTAACTCATTCGTGGTCCAACCCTATGAGCCTATCCCGCTCATAGTCCTGCCCTACAGACTCCTCGCCTGTAGTATAAACATCCAAGTCTCACACTTGGACCCTGGCACGCACGCAATCACCATACTATGGACTCCACGCCCGATAGTAGCCGACGGGAACATCATAGTTCCTTGCCCATCGTGCGCCCGACACATGCAATCACCATACTAAGGACTCCTCGCCCATTAGTAGCCGATGGAAACTCAACCAGTTCCATGCCCATCATGTGTCCAACCACCGAGCACATCCCAGACCCCTAATGGACTTAGTCTTTCAAGCCCACACACCACAACACATGGATATAAATCAATCCTTATAATAAACATCCAAAACACACACTCACAAGCACATAAAAACATAACATATCACATAAACTCGCTTAAGCTAGGGACCTCTTGCCCAAGCTAAGCCCCAGCCTCGCTTAAGCTAACACACCTCGCTTGAGCGAGCTTAGAACAGCAACACCGTCAAGTTATCTCGCTTAGGCGAGATCCTCTCGCCTGGGCGAGTCACACCTTCGCCCAAAACAAAACACAGACCTCGCTTAGACGAGGAACCACCTAACAACGTTATTTCTCATCGCGACCTCGCTCAGGCGAATGTCTCTCGCCTGAGCGAGACTGAGTCGTTCAAAACACCAACATTTCTCACCTGGACGAGATATCGCGCTCAAAAGCGCCCAAATTTCCTCGCGATCTCGCTTAGGCGAACTGTCCCTCGCTTGAGCGAGACTACGTCGCTCAACATCAAACCAAGGTCGCCTGGGCGAGCAATGCGACCCAAACCAGACGTGAGGTTCTGCAACTCTCGCCTATACGAGATAGACTCGCTTGGGCGAGACTTGTAGAGTTCCCTCACTGTCACACACGGATTTTTTACCCAAAACGGTGTCAAACCATACCCAAAACATAACACAAAACATGAAATCGATACCAATGTAATTGTAATGGTAATTAGCACCCAGAACCATACTTTTCACACAAAATTGACAACTACATTCAAACATACAATCACCAATAACCTGAAAAGGTCAAAACCGTCCTCCCATAACACATTATCCAAACATCATCATGCATCCAAACTCAAATACCCCAATTCCCATTCACAACACATCAGATACGAATTTTTCCCAATCAAACAGGACCCAATTAGAAACTCAAATTCATAACGCAGAACCAGATATTAATATACGCAAGGTACTCTGCTCACACTCTCAATTTGGTGCTCCTCACTATAGCAGTTCACAACAAATGCCAAAACCCTTCCCTTTACCTAAAATTTGGCTTTTATAGGTGCCTTTGAGACTGGTTTTAAAAATAAAACGAGTTTGGGCCTTTAATTTCCTCTTCAATGTTACTTATTTGAAATTCCCAGCCCCCTTGGCTGCCCCATTCTGCTAGGCTTTTCTTTACCCTTTCATATTCATACCACAACTATTAGTTAGCAAAAATAAAGCTTATTCTTTGCCCACCAAGGTTTGAACCCATGACCTTCCACTCATAAGGCCAAAGCACAACCATTATGCCAATTCACATTTGTTGATATACACAACCAACACAAGTTTACATTTGAAATTCTACACTCTTACATACAATTAAAATAAATCATAAGACAATAACACATAATTGGCATACATAGGACTCAAACCCAAGTCCTCTCACACAAACCAAGTACTCTCAACCACTTGAGCTAGTACTTTTCCACGTCACATTAAACCACAATTAATGTCATAAAGACGCCTTCTTCCCGCATTTATTAATTAATTAATTAATTTTCCCGAGTCTTACATTACCCCCACCTTTTAAAGTTTTCGTCCACGAAAATAAGACTTACCAGTAAAGAGGTGAGGCTAGGACTTCCTCATGAGATCTTCCATCTCCTAAGTCATCTCTTGGGTTGTCTCGTCCCAGAGGACCTTCACAGTCTGAATCTCCTTCCCTCTGAACTGTTTGACTTGAGAATCTAGAATCCTCACTAGTCTAACTCCAAGAGTCAGGTTCTCACGCACCTGAACATCATCCTGCTCCAGCACATGAGTAGGATCCGCCACGTACTTCCTCAACTGTGATACGTGGAAAACATTGTGCAGGTTTCCCAAGTGAGGTGGCAATGCAATCTCATACGCCACCGGTCCAATTCGCCTCGTAATCTGGTATGGACCGATGAATCGAGGGTTCAACTTCCTCGACTTCAATGCTCTCCCAATACCTGTTGTAGGTGTAACTCTGAGAAATATGTGGTCACCAGCATCAAACTCGAGTGGCCTCCTCCTCTTATCTACGTAGGATTTCTGCCGACTCTGAGTTGCACGCATTCGTTCCTGTATTACCCTTACCTTCTTAGTGGTCTGTTGTAAGAACTCTGGACCAAGTACCACAGCTTCCCCATCCTGTTGCCAACACAAAGGTGTTCGACACCTCCTGCCATACAAGGCCTCATACGGTGCCATCCCGATGCTGGAGTGATAAGTGTTATTATAAGTAAACTCCACCAACGGTAGCACCTCACTCCAAGTCCCTAAGTGATCCAGCACACACGTTCTCAATAAGTCTTCCAGGGACTGTATGGTTCTCTCAGACTGGCCATCCGTCTGAGGATGATATGCCGAGCTCATCTTCAACTGAGTACCCAAAGTGTTCTGTAACGACTGCCAAAACCTCGAGGTAAACCTCGGATCTCTATCCGATATGATACTCTCAGGCACACCATGTAATCGGACTATCTCCTTGACGTACAACTCTGCCAGCTTATCTAAGGACATCTTCTGATTAAAAGGTAGAAAGTGAGCGCACTTTGTCAATCGATCCACTATTACCCATATAGAATCATGCCCCTCACTGACCTCTTCTGCTCCTTTAGGCCTCTTTAAATAGGCTTCAATTGGACTTGGACTTTATCTGTCAGGTGCTAAAATATTTTATCTTTATTTAATTAATTGGCAACTTAATTTCTGTCCAATTTCCAATTTTGCCCCTCTTATTTGACCATTTTTACAATATTGACCGAAGTTTGACCAGTTGACCATATTTGACCAATTTGACCAATTTAACTGTGTAATCAGAGGCTGACATGTGGCGGAGAGACTCTCTCTCTAGAATTAGGGTTTGCTCCTCCTTCCTCCCGCGCGTGACGGCTGTTGTTTCCGTTTTCCGATAAGGTCTTCTTCTCCAGCGAAGGCGCGGTGGTGGAGACGCAGTGATGCTCGTGGTGTTGTTGTGCTTCCATGTCTGCTGCTGTTGAGTTGGCTGCCGGAGATCTGTGAAGATGGAGATGATGCGAGGTTGAATGAAATACAAAGATGATGGAGGTTGCAGATGCAGGCACGGTGTTGGTCTGTGGCTTCCAACTCGCGGTGGTGATGCTGCGAGATTGACGATTGGATGGGGCTGCCATGGCTGGGGTGCGAGGAAGAAGAACTCACGGTCTGCTGCAGAGATGGTGGCCGACGAGGAGGTGGCTGCTGGGTGCGTCGCAAGCGTGGTGGATGCGTCGTGGTGGCTCAAACGATGTGTGAGGAAGATGGTGGAGTCTGTTGCAGGCGCAGAGGCTGCTGCGTGGAGTTGCGGTGGTCGGCGTGAGTGGCGGCTGCCGTGGAGTTGCGGTCATGGTGGCTGAAATTAGGGTTTCATGTGAGATGGAAGAGATGCTGATGTGGCAGTGTTTAATTGGTGCAGATAAGTTTGCAAGGATAATGACAACATTTGGTTGGCCTGATTTGAAAGGTGGGGATTACCACATGGCAACATTTGGTTGAGTGGAGTTTAAGTGGTAGGAGGGGTGCAACTTAGTGAAAACTGGAGGTGCAGAACAGGTTTTGGTGGTCCACCTTAGAAGGAGTGTGCAAATAAAATTTGGGGGTGCATTTAGCTCCTGGTTTATTCTTTTCCAGAATTTCCTGATTTTGGACTTATTTTGTAACTTTGAATATTTCAAATCCACACTATTAATGACCAAAAATAAATTCCAGCTGCTTTAACAAACGTTAGAATATCCAATAATATTTTATGCAACTAAAATCAATTTTTACGCTATTTTTACCAAACTTATTCAATAAATCCAATAATCACAAATCCTAATTAAATCAATCTTTAAGCACAGAAAATTCAATTCAATCCCCAAAATTAAATATTAAATGAGGGCAAAAATTTGAACTCATCAATATCACCCTCAAACATTTGTATAACATAGATGATTGAAAAATAGAGGAATTTCCCTCTTGCTTCCCCTCTCACTCCCTCAACGTTGATTGGAGGGAGAGGGAGAGGATGAATTCAAGTGGATTAGAGTTTGAAGCTTGTCTTGTTCAGTATAAGAAGATTAAGGTTGAAAGTGAGTGGATTTAGAATAAAGTTTGTTGAAGTTTATGAGTGATTTGATGGATGTGATAGATTAAATATTATATTTAAATCAAGAAAAAACAAGATTACCAAATTTTCCTTTATTATAAATAAGATTAAAATTATCATTATATAAGTTTGATGTTGTAGAAAAAATATTAATATGTATAAATGCAAATGACATATTTCATTAAAAAAATATTTATAAAATAATTTAATAAAAAATTTTGTATTTAATAATTACTTTTTAAACCTTATTTTAGCACAATTTTCAAATTTTCATAATAAATTAGTTTTGTACAAATAATTTCAAAAGCCATATTTTTTCATCATTTTCATAATTATGTTGAAAAATAAATTGCGGAAATAATTGTAATCTTGATATCAACCTCAAACCATTGCATAACAGAGATGATTGAAAAAAAGAGGAATTTGCATCTTCCTTCCCCTCTCTCTCCGTCAAGGTTCATTCGAAGGTGAGTGAGATGATCAATTCAAGTGGATTATAGTGTGATGTTTGTGTTGTTCACTTTAAGTTGATTAAAGGTGAAAGTGGGTGGATTTAGAATGAAGTTTGTTGAAGTTTGTGTGTGATTTGATGGATCTGATAGATTAAAATTTATATTTAAATCAAGAAAAAACAAGATTACCAAATTGTCCTTTATTTTAAAAATGATTAAAAATTATCATTGTATAAGTTTGATTCGTTGTAGAAAAATTATTAATCTATATAAATGAAAGTAAAATACTTTATTAAAAAAAATTTATAAAATAATGTAATAAAAAATTTTATAATTCATAATTACTTTTTAAACCTTATTTTAGCACAATTTTAAAATTTTCATAATTAATTATTTTTGTAAAAATAATTTCAAACGCCATATTTTTCCATCAATTTTGTAACATCCCTAGGGAATATTACTTAAAAATAAATATTAAAAGAAATTAATTATATTAACAGTCGTCTCGATAAAAATCCCAACGCGGGAATATTCAATTTCATGAAAACACGCGCCAAAATTTATGTCATAATTGGTCAATGGTTACAAGTTCCCATTATTCGTGTTCATAATAAAACTTAAAATAATACATGTAAGAGGAAAAATCCTAGCTCTAATCCCAGGCTAGCCCTCACTCCGCCATCTGAACATCCTCAGCACCACCTGTATCAACATCTGCTCCCGTGTAACGAATTACACGATCATCGCCACACACAAACAGAAAGG